>Ga0307512_10001472_pt1 | contig 33229 bp, 30 predicted proteins | sample 14_EM_MG_FD_200267 | JGI IMG/M metagenome (GOLD analysis project Ga0307512, IMG submission 200267) | Populus trichocarpa ectomycorrhiza microbial communities from riparian zone in the Pacific Northwest, United States - 14_EM | ecosystem: Host-associated > Plants > Roots > Unclassified | place... | reverse complement strand
AAACATCCAAAAAGAGATCATTGGCTGTCAAATACCTAATTTTAATAATGTTCAATTATGCAACTGCAAAAACAAGAACATTATATAAATCTACAGATGGACCCGCTGTGCGACCCGCTGACAACCTGCCCAATCCAGATGGGTTGGGAGATTTGGATCGAATCGTACCCGAATCGACGGTTCGGGTGTGTTGAGAACCCGGACCGCCAATTTGGCAACGGTTCAGTTCTAACCCGGACCCGGACCCGACATGACAGTCTGGAACCGTTGCTAATACTAGTTACGATCGTTTGGCCGATCCAACCAACCTTCACTATGATGATTACACACGTTTCATCTACCCCAATCCTGTTCAATGCGTTGAGTTCCTCATGCAACAGCCTGCGTTCAGGAATCATATGTCGTATGCTCCAGCAACGAAATTCAATGATGCTGAGAAACGTATACACTCAGAGGTGAAATCAAGTAACTGGTGGTAGAATGTACAGGTATGTCAGTTGAATTACATCATAGCTACAATGATTTTGACTGCTTCGATAGCTACGGCGGCTGCTTGGAGATACAATTGTCCCTTAATTTGGCAGTTCAGCCCAGACAAATCTTACAAACTATTCGGGCAACAAGAACGAATGGCCAGTATTTTTCGCTGTCAGAAACATCAACTTGACGATTAGATTTAAGCCTTCAAATCTTGCAAGCATCCTTGTTGCCCTTCTTCCCATTCCTCCCAAATATCACTTTAAAGAACATGGAAAAACAACTGCCATGAAGGAACAACAAATCCACAATCAAGAGGTTTTAAGGAAGGTCTTCAAACTTATTTTTCATCCTCTGGATGTGCTTTTCGACACTGCAGAGCCTATGCTTTGTGCAGACATTCCAATGCGGCAATTTTATCCTGGCATCTGTGCATGGACAGCTGACTACTTCGAAAACATTCACTTGCACTCGATCCGGCAGCCCAATTGCACAGTATGTGAAGGAAATAAATTGCTGTTTGGAGAAGGGAATTTAATATTGAGGTAATTGAGAGACTATCAGCTATACTTCCAAAAGATGATACTTGCGACTCAGGGAGATGAGACGGAGAGATGGGAAGCAAGACAATATCTGGAAGATCAAGAGGTTGGAACCGCAGAAGGCATCTTCTGGAATACAGAATGCATCTCCGCAACCGCTATTACCATACTCGATAGTCTTCATCCTGCCTATCTTGGTATACTTAAGCAGTTGATGGACTGGGTAACGTCCTTCCTCGAACAACATTCCAGGATTGACTCATTCAACCAGCTCTGGGTGGTGATGCCTACATATCATGGCTTTGCTCCATTGAACAAGCCATATAGCCAAGTGATGCAATGGAGTGGTAAGGAGATAAAAGCACTCAGGCACATAATTGTTCCAATTTTTGTGGCAACTCTTTTAAACCCTTCGGCGAGCCAAAGGATTCCCTCCATACAAGCCCTGTTGTATGTTTGCAACTTCATGTATTTTCACCTTATGGCACGTTACCAGTACCATACTGAAGCCACAATCGAGTACATGGAGAATTATCTGGAGGAGTTTCATTGTCAGAAGGATGTTTTCAGTCGATTCCACACTAGTAAAGCTACAAAGATGGTCTCGGAAGCTTTGAAAAGCAACATACTTTGGACAAACAGGAGGAACTGGACAGTTACCCCTCATGGACCAATCTTTCAGCGGCTGCAAAAGGTCGTTGCGTTGATGAAGATAAAATGCATATCAAGTCTGAAATTGCACAAAATCTTGTTGACAAATCGGATTTCAACTTTGTGAAAATACATCTCCAGAACCACTTCTCTGACCATATCCGCCAGCTTGGGAACCTCTTAAATGCAAGCTCTGAACTCCCAGAAAGAGAAATGATGGATCATAAACAACCATACCGACAACCATATCATTATCAGTTCGCCTTCCCAATTGTGCGAATGAAAGCCCAACAGGCAGTGTTTCAGTATCGAGAGCTGAATTGAAACACTGCAAAACATCATCACAATGATGAACTGCCTCTAACAAAACACCTATCAAGTGAATGATGAAAAACCCGGGACCAGAAATCAAGACCCTTGATGACTTGGCCGTGTGGTGTGCAATGCCAAAAGGGGAGCTACAGAATCACATTGCTTGGTGTTTCAGGAGAGTTGCCAACTTCACAGACTATGTCGATCACGATGAGTATGCAGTCATCTCAACAATGCAAAATAAATTCGGCAAAAGGCTGTACCCATTCCAGTTTCCGCGTTTCAACGCAACAAGCACGCAGTTCATATGGTTCGTTGCACTGGGTCCACATGGTGGAGAAAGCAGAAGCCACCAAGAAATGTTACAGTGGTTCTCAGGATGGGGACAAGTCTGGATAGCCACATTAACTCGACTGCGGGACGCATTCCCACACAGTTGAAGTCTTCTCTCCTTTTCAATAGTGTTAGCAACAGGTCAGGGTAACCCGGCAGCGGTCCAGGTTCGGACCACAAATATGATTCGGTTTGATTCGAAAATGGTCCAAAAACCCAACCCGCTGAGTCTTGGCGGGCCAAACCCCGACCCATACCCGTCACGCTGCGGGTTTTGCCAGGTTTGGCTAGACCCGTCGGTTCGAATCTCTGGTTCTGTTGTTCGGGTTTTTCTATTTATGGTTGCCTTTAGATATCCTACTCTTAATCGCAAACTATTGACTTTGGTACACCATTGTTCTTTTCGGATTGATCAGCCACCTTTATAACCAAAAACACAAGAGACATGCTCCCTGCCCCATCCTGAACATGATAGTCAACGGCACATCAATGATTTTTGGTCTTGCATCATTGGTAATCTAGCTGGCGATTGGATGCAGACGATCATAGATGAGGTATTGGCTACATTTGGAAGCAAAAGAAGAAGCGACACAGTCCCTGCCCCATTCTGAAAATGAGCGTCAACCGAGCATCAACAATTTTTAGTCTTGTAAGTCACGTAATTGAACAGTGATTTGGTCCTTGATATACAGAAGCATAGTATTGCCCGCCTATATAGGCTAAAGAGAAAGCGAGACGCTCCCTGCCCGATCTTGAAATTGAGCGTCTATGGAGCGTCAATGATTGTTCGCCTTGCATGATGGTTAATCAAACTGCGAGGTGGCCGCTAATGTCTATATACGGAGTTTTGACCAGTTTTATAGGCTAAAACGTTCACCATCACTGAGTTGAAGCTTTGAAAATGAATGAAGTTGTGATTGTCCAGGAGGCTGTCGCGGGAACATCTCTTGCTTATCAGCCTATAAAGGGTGCCAAAACCTTGTTTATAGATGTCTGCGATCATTTGCCACCTAGATTACCCAAGATGCAAGACCAAAAATCATTGTCGCTCTGTTGATGCTCATTGTCAAGATGGGGCAGGGAGAGTGTAGCATTCTCTTTTGCCTACAAAGGTGGCCAATATAATGAATATAGATAACAACGACTAATTCACATTTTAATAACCTGACTTACAGGACGAAAAATTGTTGACGCTCCATTGACGCTCATTTTGCCCCAGGCATATCCGCACTATGCAACCATTCACTTTGGCATAGAACATAAATAACTGTGTTTTGGCAGTCATTCCATCCTCTTCATATATGTTTCCATTTATCACTACATTGTTCTTTAATTGTGCATATAAATATATCCTTTAAAATATACTTTAAAGTGTCCACTAATTGTAGATAATGATAATACTCAAAAATCCTGTTCGTTGCTATCAATGCTCGTCTTCAATGTCAGATTCGCTCAAATGGCTGCTCTCGTCTTCAAATTCAATGTCACCGGCATTGCCACTCAGCAAATAGTGTACTCAGCAAATAGTGTACTCAGCAAATCTGGAATAAAATCTGTATCGCACTTGCTATCCTTGGCATATGCATTATGATTGAAAAATTGAGTATTGGGAAGAGGAGAATGTATATACACACACCTGGATGGCATACCTTCTATTTCATAACATTCCGTTTCCTCACTGTCACCAGGTGGTGCAGGAGGCGTTCCAGGCAGAGGAGGCGGTCCGGGCATAGGAGGTGTTCCAGGCAGAGGAGGCGTTCCGGGCAGAGGAGGCATTCCGGGCAGAGGTGCCACCGGTTCTGGTGGAGATGCACAGCATCCTTTGCACCTCCAGCGTGTCTGCCGATTCTTTACTGTGCCATTGTGGCATGGAAGGCAGCTGTCCGTATGATTGGTATAAACCATTCCCGGGTGTCTTCCTATCGCAGCCTTCACTGTTTTATGCCCAGGAAACTCAACTCCTCGCTTCTTCTCTTCTTGGACTCCAGCCCGAGGTTTCTTGATTAGTTGTTGCATTCCCTCTAATGCGGCGCGCGAAAACCCTTCTTTGGCCATTTTGGCCATATTCAAGGCAAGGCGCATGTTGGACTGTTCTAGCTGTACCCGACCTCCTTGCCTTGCCATAGTAGCAGACAGGGTGAAAACCTACATAAATTAGTTGCTGCTTCCAAAAGGATGATTCGGCTATTACCTCAACCATATACGACTCCATAGCCTCCTCCAGGGTCTTAAAAGCCTGATTTGTCCACTCCTGGGAACCCTTATCACGAAATTCATCCGCAAAAATCACACAGCTGACCTCATCATGATGTTCAATTTTGCGGACTATGCTGACAAATCACTTCGTCGACCAGGGAGGTTTGCTGTTGCAGGCAGCAATAAATTGGTCACAGAGCTCTCTTCGTACACCAGCTATGCATCCTATTGTTAGTTCACGGCCTGTTACATTGATATGGAGCTACTTACATCCGATCGCTTGCTGCTTCCTATTATTGCTGCATCTGGTTTTAAGTACTTTTTTTTCAATATGCATGCTGGGTCATATTTTCGGTGGCTGCTGTTACGGGGGTTCTTCATCCCAATAAACAATACAACATGTATTGAATTACGTACAACCGCCTATCTAAGATACTCTTTCTTTCCTCATCTTATCCTAAAACTCAGCCTCTTGACCTTTGTTCAAGAGCTCACGGGTCTATTATAGACCAATTCCCGGTAGTGTCTTCGTACCCAAAAACTACTCCTCTCCCGGAAACAACCAGTCTTCTGAATACTCTTCAAAGGATAATCACCCTGTAGATACGTATCGATGTACGGGGTAGCCGATACCGATATTGATGACAAAACCCCAAACCATACAGAATATGTGGATTCAAGCTTGCTCGTCCAGATGGACAATAAGATCGCGGAAATGTTCCACGGTCTTCTGGTGTGCGTACTGAGATTGTGTCAACCTGTCTCCAGGCATATATAGCAAAGTCTCATAGGTGGATAAGAGAAGTAATTGTAAAAGTGTTTTATAGATAGAATTCTTATTAATATTTTAGGATCGTCTTCGGTGTTTGGAATGTTGACTGCGGATTGCTGCTTGAGCTCTTTTCCCATTGCCTGAACAATGACATCTCTTTATAGTCATCTTCGAGGGTGTGAACACCCATACTTTGATGCTATGACTACAGTGTTCATGATAGCGTTATCGCGTTCGGCTCATGCACCACAAGTATGCGCCCAGTGATACAGTGCCACGCATCCCAATAGGTTTTCGTGTTCATGCAATGTGGTTTCAAACCGTCACACTCCTATTAAGAATCAGGCCATCCATCGCATGATATCATGTCATACAGTGTGTCAGACGAAACTTGAACTTAGACATCTTACTACCTCTGTGTAACAGTAGTTGGAACGTCGTGCCAACAACTTAGTTGGCAGCGCTTATCGCAAATTAATGCCGCACCTTAAAGGCTATTTGGCTTACGTCATAGATTTAATCGGCAACCAACCGATACTATGCCAACATGGAATTTGACGCGTCAGCTCGTATTCAATATGAGTCTGACGTTGCAATGCATACTAACTCAAACCAATGAGCAGGGTTGCTTCAGGCCTCTTATCTTCAGCCAACGTCATAATTCCCTCAGTCACATCATGCTCAGGCTGAGACCATTCTCTTTGGCAGGGGAGTACCCTGGTAATACTTATCGCCTGAGGAGATAGGCCAGAAGTCCCGCATAGTCACATATTGACTATCGACTGCTGTGTTTGTGTGTCGGAGTAATCTCCAGTCCAATCAAACCAATCCCGCTAGTATCTAGAACTTGAACGTGGTCGAAAACGATACGCTCAGCAGATGTACATCTTTCGATCTGGCAGTATTGTTGCATCATCAAATAAGGATTACTGTAGTATGTGTTCTTTCAATGAATCCGCTAAGCAATGATACTTGCTTATTCAATCAACGCGCGACTGGTATGTATCCGCACAAAAGGACATCAGACTGGTTCACTTGCGATGTCCAGATTAAGTGTTATGCATATCACATGACTAGACCGTGAGTGACTCCGTGAAATGTATTCAGCTACTGTCGCAAGTACCATTATCGCTGTTAAGAGGGAACCCCTAACAGCTGCAAATGCAGTGTCGCAGTGGACTAACTGGTGTCTGCGTTGTACTGTATCTCCACCACGGGAGCATTTGATGAAGCGCCTGTTGTTCAGCTCAATTCAGATTCAATCACACCGGGCTCAGCCGTTTGTTGAGCCATTACTTGCTGTTGGGGAAATGGTGAGGAAGATGATAACAAAAAATGTGAAGTCCTGAGGAATATATAGTAAGCTACAGGTCGCGATGGAATGAATGACAGTCAACTTACACCATGTAACACCGGGAGATCCACCCTAAGTTCTAATCAATGAAAGCCCCTGATGACTATTGCATATACAGGTCTCAGCCGGAGGCGGAGATGTCTTGTACAGTCGGAGACAGAGATGTCATGTACAGTTGGAGACGGAGATGTCTTGTATGGCCGGAGATGACTGTTGACTCTGGTACGAGCTGATGGCATTCAGCCGTACTGGTACGTTCATATATATACTGGCCTTGTGGCCCTCTTAGATAGAATACAATCAAGCTTCTCTAGCATCACTATTTCAACAGGTTATGAGCCCAGCGCTGTGGTGGGAGAACGGCTCCCACCATTACAAAGCCACGCATTTGAGTGGGTACGTGACTGGGTTAGGGTTATCGCGGCTCTGCATCACGCCATCGACAAGTTTGAAAAACCTTCACTCGATGGCATCTGAGACGACCACCATTCAGCCAGAGACCGTACCAATCATCATCCCATCTCTTTCCTTCTTCTCTCTTTTGTTTCTCAGTCCGAGCCAATCAGCTATCTCGCTGCGGCTACTGCCTCCCTATGCTCCTCGAAACGAAACCTTCATTTTCGTAGCTTCCTACGGAAGCTACCGTGTGCGATCTCCTGATCAGGGATTTCCGCCACAAATGGTGCTGTGACTCAGAGGTCGTTTCGGAAAGCAGAGCATGGGAAAGTAAGCTGGCAGCGAGAGACAGACGACAGCGCAACGACACCGACGTGGATGGAATAGACGCGACGGGACTGGAACGACGCGTCACGGAAAACTCGGCTGCGAGCAGAGACTATACCACAGCGACAATTGAACACGAATCAAGCACGGAGGACCACTAGGCAACGACAGATCGACGAATCGAACGCGGGAGAATCGAAGACAAGGATACTGGAATTGCAAGCAGAGACGCGTTGATTCGACTCATGACAAGCGGGCTTTGAAGCATGGAGATCTCACGGCTACATGTTGAGGCCATCTCGGCTGTGACCAAACACTGGAATCAGATGCCACTTCCGCTTAGTCCAGGCGCACCTATCTTTCTTGGCTCTGACGTGACGACATATCTCCACAAGTATGAGAGCATTGCCGCCTTCACCGGTGCCGACCCATCCAGCCAAAATGTCGTTGCCATGCTTCCCTACTACTGCACGGAAGAGATCAGAGAGACGGTGGTGATGATGCGCTGTTACAATGATCGAGACTGGGCAGTACTCAAGATGGAGATGTTGGACGTGTTTCGGGATGTCGACAGTCGACCCCAGGACATCATCTACACGCGTCGGTATCTGGAGGAGCTATGCGCCGTGTGTGGAGGTCGAGAAGATATGGAGGCGCTCAAGTCTTCCCTCCACAAGTGCGACCACATCAGTGGAGTAGTCACCAAGCGCGGAATGATGTGCGAGAACGAGAGGACGGAGATGCTGCTTCAAGCACTAACAAGACGGCTCTGGAAGAAAGCGATTTCCAAGCTCGGCATCCATCCTCTTGAGCCATGTACGTTCGACTATGGCAAGCTTGATAGTTGGATCTTGGCAAGAATCTCTGCAGCCGAGGCCGTTGCCATGTTTGAATTTTTCGCTCCAGCAGCCGCTATTCCGACGACCTTGACTTCACCAACCGCACCACTAACCCCTCCAGCTTCCATATATTCGATTAATTCCACGGCTCTCCCAACATCTCCGGCTTCCACTGCATCTCTGACTTCGATAGCTTCTCCTGCGCCTCTGGCTACAACGGCTTCCACCTCTCCCACGGCTCCCACAAGTACTTCGGCTTCCCCTGTGTCTCCAGCTCCCTCTGTTTCTTCGACTCCGGCAACTCCCAAGACTCACACAACCTCCCCGGCTTCCACGACTTCCCCTGCTTCTGCCACTACTTCTCCGGCTGCCCTGGCTTCTCTGGCTCCCTTTGCTCCCGCAGCTGCCGAGACTATCACGACAATTCCCATGGCAGCTAAGGTTCCCTTGACCTCAGTGAAAATTACTATACTCCCTTCGGCTCCTTCTCCCGCGGCTAGACAAGGTACCATCCGTGCTGGTCCAACTGTACGACTGGGAATAATCCGTGTTGAGCCACCTCGAGGCCCGCCAGTCCGTCGACACCGTTTCGTGCAGCCCAAGCACTGTCAGGAGGCTGCTCTGCCGAACCATCAAGTGCCCGCCCAGCAGCACCGTCCACAGCCCAACTCGCCATTCAATCAGAAGCCCGCCCCACCGCCGTCTCATCAAGATACCGTACAGCCTCCACAGCAACAAGATTTTCCCCCATGCCATTACTGCAGCGGTCAGCATCACCTCCGGAAGTGTGTCGATTTGCGTACCGACCTGGTGGATGGTGTTGTATGTATCAACAACCGCAATCAACTTGTACTTGGGCCTGCAGGTGGAGAGATACCATTGGCACCGGCTCACCGTGACTACCGCACGATAAGGGATTTTGCACATGCAAGAGCTCCAATCCTATCAGCATCACTGCCACCGCCATCACCAGCTCGCTCGAACTCGGCACTGCCTCCACAGCCATCAGCCCGCTCGTCACAACCACCTCCAGCATGCCCAGTCTCTCCAGCACGCCCAGTCTCTCCAGCCCCGTCTCCTGCTCGACCGACACCTACCTCCACACCGCTGCTATCACCGGAACAATTGACACAGCTGCTGCAGGAGGTCATGGAGCATTTCGCACGATCTCGGCAAATCAAAGTCGACGCGCAATCCTGTCCGAGATGCCCTGCCCGCACACCGCTCGCCGTACAACTGGAACGAATGCGGGAGCAGTCACGTTCTGAATGCCATCTACTTGGTAAAGCATAGGCTTGCTGACAGCGAGCGGAGATGGGAATGCAGAGTGTGCTTCACACAAAGGGCCAGGGAGGGGAAATTTCATTTCTTTTTCACCACCACCGGCAAGAAGCGCACATAGAGGACAGAGGCAGCACTCCGGACACGAAGGTGAACTTGGAGGCGGGGGATGCACTTGGAGGAGCGAAGTGGACTCGGAGGAGACATGCACTCGGGAGAGAGAAGCACACTTGGAGAAGCACACTTGGAGAAGCACACTTGGAAGACGCGGGAGCGATGCGCACCTGACGAGGGTGCATTTGGAGGATACGACTGCTAGAAGCGCACCCGGAGGATACAGAGGTCAAGCGGACCTGATAGGCACGGAGGACACGGGAAAGTGAGCACCGTCTCGTTAAACCGGGACGAAGGCATGGACTTGGAGGGCACCTGATGGTGAGCACCGTCTCCTTAAACCGGGATGATGGTATGGACTTGGAGGGCACCTGATCATGAGCACCGTCTCGTTAAACCGGGATGATATGGCTGGAGCGGAGGATACGGGGTGGATGCCGCGGCGGAGGATCGTGAGCACTGTCAGGTCAAACCGGTGCGACTGTATGGGCGCGGAGGACACGAGATAGTGAGCAGCGTCTCGTTAAACCGGGACGAAGGTATGGGCATGGAGGACACAGGATTGTGAGCACCGTCTCGTTAAACCGGGACGAAGGCATGGACTTGGAGGGCACCAGATAGTGAGCACCGTCTCGTTAAACCGGGACGATATAGCTGGAGCGGAGGATACAGGGTGGATGACACAGTGGAGGATCGTGAGCACAGTCTCGTTGAACCGGGACGAAGGTATGGGCATGGACGACACGGGATAGTGGGCACCGTCTCTTTAAACTGGGACGAAGGTATGGGCACGGAGGACACGGGATGGTGAGCACCGTCTCGTTGAACCGGGACGAGATGCCTGGAGCGGAGAATACGGGGTGGATGCCGCAGTGGGTGATTGTGAGCGCCATCTCTTTAAACCAGGACGAAGGACAATCAGCACCGACTGCAAACGGGACAGAATATGAGTGGAGGAGACTGCAGTGGAAGGTTCGATACAGTGGGTTTTTGGGCCGGGTTTTCGTTTGTATACTCGTTTCTTTGTCGTTTCTTGTTCTTTTCTTGTTGCTTGTTTCGTTTGCCGGTTAGGGTTTGCTTTCGGAGATGATGGTAAGGACAAGGAGGAGGATGGCGGAAGTGGAGAACCGCGTGCTTCGCACCAGGTGGCTGGGGAGGAGTTATGGTGGGAAAACGGCTCCCACCATTGCAAAGCCACGCATTTGAGTGGGTACGTGACTGGGTTAGGGTTATCGCGGCTCTGCATCACGCCATCGACAAGTTTGAATAACCTTTGCTCGACGGCATCCGAGACGACCACCATTCAGCCAGAGACCATACCAATCATCATCTCATCTCTTTCCTTCTTCTCTCTTTAGTTTCTTAGTCCTAGCCAATCAACTATCTCGCTGCGGCTACTCCCTCCCTACGCTCCGCAAAGTGAAACCTCCATTTTCGTAGCTTCCTACCGAAGCTACCGTGTGCGGTCTCCTGATCCGGGATTTCCACCACAGCGCCCGCTGCAATCTTTACTCCAAAAATACTCTATTTATATCTTTCGATTTAAGAGCCTCAAAAACCCTAACCCACTCACAACCATCCCTGCTCTCAGCCGCAGCACCATCACAATCTATCACCCTCAATCATCACCTTCCTAACCTCCTCCACTCTAACAGCATGTCAAACAAAACATTCAAGACCAATCGTGGCAATGTGCCCAAGCTGACCAAGGAAAACTAACCTGTCTGGAAGCAAAAGATTTGCCGAGTGCTCATCGCCAAGAAAGCCTACTATATCGTCACCAGTGTCGAACTCCTTCCTGTCGGCAATGGCGTCGCCCTATGCCCTCTACAAGAAGGCTGGCATGACCGAGCCAATAAGGCACTAGCACAAATACACCTCAGATGCTGCGACGAACTCCTTCCACTCATTGACGATATCGACGACCCTGTGGAAATGTGGGAAGCACTTCGGGACCGACTTGACAATGTCTCAACGAAACTCGGCCGCACCCAAGTCCTGCAGAAGTTCACATCCTCTCGACCATCGCCAGACGAAATGGTCACCCAGTACTTTACCAAATTAATCGCCTTCTGCAAGAAGCTAATCGGCACCACCGAAAATATCACTGATGACGCCATGAAGACACATATCTTCACTACCCTACCCAATTCTCATGAAACGACCGTACAAATCCTTGAACAGCGGATCCCCTCTCCCACGGCCCAGCAGTGTATGGAAGCGATCAGTGAATATGCCGAACGAACGGCCCTAACCAAAGAAATCGGATATGACTCCACCGGAGCGGCCCTATACTCCTGTGACGGAAATCGTGGGTGTGGCCAAGGCCGTGGCGGATGAGGTGGCGGGCGAAGAGGTGGACGAGGAAACGGACGCCAGAAGCACAAATCCACATACTGCAAAATGGACAATCATACCACCGAAGCATGTGGAAAGAGAAAGCACACTGACAACAACACAAACACGGGCGATACTAACACCTCCAGGAACGACGAACGAACTTGTTACCACTGCAGTCTCTCAGGACACTTCAAGTCCGACTGCATCCACTTCAAATGTGCGCGGGATCAACGCAACACAGTCAACAAAGGCACAGCATCCGCATCGCTTGCTACAGCAGGAGATTGTTACCTGATCTGACTAGCCGAAAATGCATCCGCACTGACCGCAGCCTCTGCTCCAGCTGCATGGGTCATCGATTCCGGAGCATCTCACCATATGTGCAATCACCACACCAGATTCAACTCAATAAAGAAACTTTGTCAGCCAATGGTCATTGAACTCGGAGACGATAACAAAGTTACAGTAAGCCACCATGGACTCGTTAACCTGTCACAGGAATACGAAGTCAATGCCCTATACACGTCTACATTCCGGCTCTCTCTTCTCTCAATTAATCAATCGGACACAGCCAGATACACATCCACATTTGGATGTGGCAAGTGCTCCATATCATCTCCATCAATTACAATCACAGGCAATCGAGTCAATGATCTCTATATCATATCTCCAGCAACTGCACTCACCGCGTCAGTACCAAGCATGTCTACGAAGTCCACTTCGATAAAGAAGAAGCGAAAAAGACCATCAATCGCACACTCCACCGAGCCTACAACAACCCCACTCCACACCGCCTCACCAAGTGCAGCCAGCACCGTAACTCAAAGTCCACCTACCACCGAATCTCCAAAGCCACTCGCAATCTCAGAATCATGACTGTGGCACCGCCGCCTAGCCCACATTCATCCCACTGCCCTACGATCTCTCATTGTCGGATATTCAAAAGACGACTCAATGTGCACCACATCATTCAGGCGAAGCACAAGCAGAAGATCATCAAAGTCAAGAGCAAGCGCACTACAAAGCCATTTGAACTCATACATTCGGACGTATGTGGACCATTCTCCATGCCCACCTCCGTTGGCCATCACCACTATATCCTATTCATCTATGACTACACACGATACACCTCCGTTTGGGTCCTTCCAGATAGGAAGTCAAAGACATGCACTTCAGCCTACCAATCATTTCAGGCCCGAGTTGACTCCATGGGATACGAAGTGAAATGATTTCGGTGCGACAATGGCAGCGGAGAATATGACAATAAGACCTTCCGACTCTTGATTGCTACTCGCAGCACAACATACGAACCATGTCCTCCCTACACTCACCATAAGAATGGTGTTGCCGAACGCATGATCCAGACCATCACTGAGAAAGCACGATCCATGATGATTGACTCCCAGGCGCCACTTGCCTTTTGGAGTGAAGCAGTCAATACCGCAGTCTACCTCCACCAGCGAACCCCAAACGAAGGCCTAACGAAAACAGACGACTGCGCCGGCTATCAAGCACCATATCCAACTCCATACGAGATGCTGCAAGCATTTGGCAAGCCCTCTCACAACAATGATGGCAATGAAATCTCGTACAAAGCTCCTCTCCACCACCTTCGGCGATTCGGCTGCTATGCCAGTCGACTTATCTCCAAGCCGCAACGCCATGGACAATTCAACCCAAAATCCAAGCCATCTATGATGGTCGGTTACGTACACGATTCGACTACACTTTGGAGAATATGGGACCCAGTATTCCGAGTAGGAAAATCACAGTCCGATGTCATTTTTGACAAGGAAAGGAATGCCCACGCTTCATGCCTACAAGGAGACCAAACAGACATCTTTGAGCTACCAGAAGAGACGGAATATATCGAGGAAATCGACAGTGGAGATGAATTTCTCCAAGCACAAGACTATGAAACGGGTGGAGATGGACTTCTCCATGACCACGCAGGACCCAGTCGAACAGGTGAAGGCCATGGAAATGGTGATCATGACTGTACTGACGATGATACAGACCACAATCTGCCCGATGCTGACAACCGTCGAAGTCTCCCTGCAAGAACAGGTGTGAGATCACGTCCTCCTTACAAGGATGATGCACCACCGGTGTCCAGAGAAACCATTGTCCACAATCGACATCTCCGCCGCGAAAATGACAAAGCCCGCCGAACAGCGGCCATGATCAAGCAGTCATGCCAACCCCAGCCACCACGCAGGAATCGTGTCACAAGAAGTCAGGTTAAGATCTCCGCAAATGCACTAATTATCATGGCAAAGGCTCTCGAATCAACGTCCATCAACAGCGATCCATTCACATCCGTGGAGACCATGGACAGCCCACAACGAGACGACTGGAAACGAGCAATGGAAGAGGAATGCACATCGATCCTGCTCAATAACACATTCACAACTATCAACTCCCAGGAAGCAAGGCAATTGCGAGTCAAGCCAATTGGCTCCAAATGGGTCTACAAAATGAAACACAATCCAGACGGCACCATACGATACAAACCACGCCTAGTAATTGAAGGCTAAGAACAAACGGACTTTGGAGAAACTTATGCCCCTGTCGGAAAACTCACCACCTTTCAGTATCTCATTTCCCTGGTCTGAAAATATCGCTGGAACATCGATCATTTGGATGTGGTCACTGCCTTTCTCAATCCTGAGGTCGATGACGACGATATCTATATGACCCTGCCCGAAGGCTGGCTGGAAGGTCTCAACACACTCACATGCATTGTTCGACTAAAGACAGCACTTTATGGCCTCAAACAAGCACCACAACTTTGGCACAACGATATTAACACCTTCTTGCTCTCTCTTGAGTTCACACAGTCCCAGGCCGACCCCAACCTCTATCCCCGCAGCGATGGTATTTTGATGCTCTTGTACGTTGCCGATATCTCAATGTTGTACCCAAGAGACGCTACCAAAGCTGCAATCGAAGTTAAAGCCAGGCTCTCGGAACAATACAAGATCACCAATCTCGGCGAGGCACGCCAATTCCTTGGCATCGAAATCTACTGCGAGGAAAATGGAACCGGCACCGGCATCAGTCTTGGCCAGAAGGCCTTCATCACCATGATTCTCAAACAATTCAACATGCAGAATGCTCACGATGTATCAACTCCAATGGATCCCAATGTAAAGCTACATCTGGCCGAGGATTGGGGGGAGAAAGGACTAAATGATATCAAAGGCTACCAGGCAATCGTTGGCTCATTGATGTACGCAGCACTTGCAACTCGGCCCGATATCTCATTCGCAGTCGTTGCACTTTGCTGATACAATTCCCGCCCTTTCACCAGCCATCTCACCGCCGCCAAAAGAGTCCTTCAGTATCTCCAATCCACAGCCAACTTTCGACTGCACTTCAGCAGCAGCAGCACTAACAGCAATGATCAACTCACTGGCTACACGGACTCTGATTGGGCCAATTATAGTGCCAACCGCAAATCTCAAGGAGGTCATGTATTCCTTCTCAGCAACGGAGCTGTCTCATGGCAGTCGCGGAAGAAAGATCTCATCGCTATGTCAACTGTCGAAGCCGAATACATCAACTGCTCCGGGGGCTCCCGTGAAGCGGAATGGCTGCTCCAGCTCCACCGAGATATACACGGCAAAGATGCATCGCCGCTCCTGATCAATTGCGACAATCAAGGCGCACTTAGTCACATCACAACTGGAATCAGAAAAGCTCACACAAAGCATATCAACGTTTGCTATCACAATAGTCGAGATCTCCATGCCTGCAGGATAGTTGACTACTCCTACGTGCACACAAACGAGAACGTGGCAGACATACTAACCAAGGCCTTGATGGAGGATAAGCATGAGAAATACACAAAGGCGATGGGGCTATGGTAATAGAGGTCGATTTAAGATTACATTTAAGGTTGGATTTAACGTTGTTTCATATTTCTTTTGGGCACACGGATTTCTTTGTTTCTTAATAGATGGCCATCCTCAGGCAACGGCAGTACTCATTCCCTGCTCACTCTTGCAGGGTTTTAAGGAGGCTGTTATGAGAATCACTTTGATTCATTCTTTTCATCTTGTTTTGTTTCTTGCTCTACGGTGTATAACAAGAGGGGGGAGTATTGCATATACACGTCTCAGCCAGAGACGGAGATGTCTGGTACAGCTGGAGGGGGAGATGTCTTGTACAGTCGGAGACTGAGATGTCTTGAACAGTCGGAGACGGAGATGTCTTGTATGGCCGGAGATGACTGTTGAATCTGGTACGAGCTGATGGCATTCAGCCGTACTGGTACGTTCATATATATACTGGCCTTGTGGCCCTCTTAGATAGAATACAATCAAGCTTCTCTAGCATCACTATTTCAACAATGACTTCTGGACTGATAAAGAGAAGAATGATTAAAGCTTCCCTCAGGATGTGTATTAGGATTACAACCGATGGTACAAGGTAACTGTTCCGGTCTCTGCTCCCAAAAGATAGTATCGAATGAAGTGTATCGTCTTATGCTAGCAGAATAGTAATGTACACGACTCAGGAGTTTCCTGCAAGAAGTATTCCTTGAGCAATCACACTATCATGTTACTCTCAGACTTCCTTCGGACTTGCCAAGTATCGTCCCAGCAACTGGCACATACACCTAAGGTCTGCCTGCCCTCAACTACAACGACTCTAAGTATCGACTTGTCTTAAAAGAAACACCAAAGTAGTTTCGCCTCAGCAGAAGGAGTGGTGCCGACTAATGCGTATCCTTGGAGAACTATCCTTTAAACTACGACGTTATTGAGCTGGTTCCTCAGACTTCCTTCGGACTCCAAAGTATCGTCTTGCTCTCTTCCTGATCAACCACTTGCTGCGACGAAGGTACTAAGAATAACCCAGTATAAAGAGTGTTGGGGTTTATCCGTGATATAGAACTGAAGAATGAACATACAACTCTGGACTTCAAGAGAGAAGTATCCTTGTTGACTTCAATCAGAACTAATAGATATTACACGGGAATATAGTTAAGGCTTAACCTCCGGGTCGAGATGTTCAACAGGTATTCGTAGATGAATCCTAATGTAGATTGTATGTTTGACAGTTGGTTATCGATGTCCTTCCTCCATGTCGGTATCGCTGATATATATCAGGCGATCCACACTCTTAAAAATCCTGAGACTGCCAAAGCTTGCTTAGGAGTTCTCATACATAACTATCTCATCATCCTTTGCCTCTACCATTGATAGACGAGTTCTGACTCCCAAGAGTACTAACTACGTCATCAAGGTAATATGCTCGTATTGCGACATAATTGCTATTGGCGATACCTTGTACTGATACGAGCTTATCTGAAGCCAGTTACCAACAAATAGGTTCGTGTCACTAACAGCCAGTGAGAGTGACCTGTCATATACCAACTGGGTACATATCGGTTTAATGATTGCGGTAAACAACAGAACCCTTAATTTGGGTACGCTTTATTGGAGCCAAATATACAGTATTCTGCAACTGAGTTATTTTGCCATATATTGAACACAGAGTATCGCGCACTACTCCGGACATATTAATCCTACGTCCCATTTGCCCAGACCAAGAAAGTGTGGTCAAACTAAGGGTTGATTTGTTTAAGTCCACTCGGTTGACTGGGCTCCGATAGATAGATTATTGGGTATTGACTAATCTCCTATATAACTCCGCATATCTCAAGATGCGATAGTGCTCTGATATTGATGACATCTCATCTCATAAGGAATAACCCACTGGAGCATGAGAGAACAGTCATTTGTTCAGCGACTAGGAATAAGGTTTCCTGCCAATAAGGAATGAACATTGACAATTGAGATCCTATGACCAATACCGAGTTAAAGATAATGCATACCTTATTTGCGCTCGGCTTGATTGCTGTCATTGATCTTATTGATACAAAGGTAGGGAAATGGAGGTGTAACCAATTGGTGAACAAATCCGGAGGGTTAATCCAATGAAGAAATCTGAATGATAATTCATGATTACGGATCGAGTATCCAAATGTGGAATATTGAATGATCCTAAATGATCCCGGAAGTATACCTGTAACACCAAAGACGTAATCCACGTTCTACTCAAGATATATCTTACTGCGGATGGCTTCAAGTTGCAGGGGATTCCAATCGTCCCGCGATTTGCAGTAAGTCGGTCCGAAGTTGTTTGTCTGTTTGCAGTGCTACATTGAAGTGAACGACAGGTGAAATCTCATGTTTGATAGATATATAAAGGAAATCCTTCAACGGAAAGGACGTCTGGTGATGTTTGTCTCAACACATCGCCAGGATCTCATATGAAACTCACCCTAACCATCAGGTCATGACGTACAGTTAGCATTACGATTCCAAATGAAATGACGGTCAAAACGCAGATTTTACTTTGTTCAGGTTGATCAAACATAGGAACCCTGACATAAACAACTCAACTTGCCTCCATGTGGTCCATATCTTGCAACATCCAACATCTCACCCAACAACAAGGTCAACACACGATACAATTGTCAATGCTCCGAACAGGAACTTTTCACCACTCCCGGCGGGCAAATACGCCAAATCAACTAAGCAGTCCACACATCAACGTCATCAAGTGAATGAAGGCAAGAGCGGTTTGGGGGCAGAAAGCGTCCGCGCGTTGAGAGGATTGCGCAGCATACGATCTAAACAGAAGCTTTCGGCGGAGTTCAGACTGGAAACGCACTGTTTAAGCAATCAAGAGACAAGGAAATGAATCGAGGATTATGTGGAGAGAGCAACCACAATGGCAAGACAGTGAGTTCAAGACGTAGAGACAGCGATTATGCAACAGCAAGAAGATATGAGTACTGCTGAAAATGCGGGAGCGACAACCAGAAAGCCTGAAAATACGTTTAAAGAGATGTTGAATGCTATCAGGGACAGTTTGAGCGATCTTGCAAGTTCCAATGATGAGCAGGATGGGGAAGACGAGGCAGCTGATGAAGAAGATACAGAGCTCAGCAAGCTGAGTGATGATGCATCTGGGTGGGTGATGGGCATAATCTCCAAAACAGTACAGCACTGCATGGAGAGTTTCCAGCAGAAGCAGTTGAGGCTTGATGAATTGATGCAACTGGGATGGGGGGATGCAGCCAACTACTTCAGTGAGAGAAATATGAAGTATGGGACTGCAGAATTGAAGGTTCCGGCAGTTGTCAAGCCCCAAATAGACATGACTGCAGCCATACCATCTCCGACAACATTTGGAGAACTTATGCAGACGCTTGACATCGTCCCCGGACAAACCCAAATGCCGGCAGTGACTTCTCAACCAGGAAGTAGTCAAATGTGGCTGGGTTCGGAGAAACCACAGTCATACAAATTCATACCAGTTTTCTTGCCTGACGCGGCGCCCGATTCGACACCAATTGAGGATGCGAAGCCTGTTGAACCTGAAAGATTTTACCCCTGCATATAGCATCCCTAGTTAATTACAATATAGAAATTGGATACAGACTAAGATATGGTGATGGCTCCCACGTTGCCGGAGGAATAGTTATTCAAATAGTTAATTTTGACAACCTATCTCCTGTAAAAGCACTTTGTGTACCCATTTTGTTACGTGTCAGCTTTTTTCTTGATTTCGGTGACCAAGTTGGGAGACATGATATTTCATCAGTGTGTGTGCGAGGGTCATACGAGCCATGCGAAAGTTTTAGACTCCAAATCAGGTTGATAGATGGCCAGCAAACTTGATATCGACTTGCCCGTTACGGTTACATTAGAAACCAACACCTAAAATAGAGACAAAGTTTACTGACAAAATTTAAGTCAGTGATGTCATACGATTCATAGAAGGAGCAGGCAGTGTTCAGTCTGAACCCGGATGAATAGCAGCCGTCATGTTGCATTAGTCCATCCAACCAACTGCATAGCTCTCCGCTCAGACCTGCTGCACACAGTCGAGATTTTGAAATTTGCTTATGGTAAATCATGGAAATTGGAGAAAACGAGCTGGAAAAAAAAAAGTCAGGAAGTCGCGCTCTTTATGTCTAAAGTTAGTGGATGGATCTGTATGCCGTAAACTGCCGGCTGAAAGCGCTAAAATGCGACGGAGCTACATCATTTATTGGACAAATGATGTGAATAGTGGTGGCTCAGAAACTGAGAGGCCTCAATGCTTTTGGATGGAAAAGATTATACATTGAAACGGTATATTAACTGTCAATAATGTCTATATGAATTTTCTGCGAAATAATTGCGCACCCTATGACTGTTAGTATATCTCTAAGGTGAGCGTCAACGGAGCATCAACGATTTTAGTCTGATCTTTTTGGCAATCAATGGGTTGCATAGTGACATCAATCCAAAGAGGAGTTATTGGCTGGCTTTAGATGTAAAAAGCCAAGCGACATGCTTGTTGCCCCATCCTAGAAATGAGCATCAATGGAGCATCACTGATTTCTGGTCTTGCATCTTGGATAATCACTGGGCTGTACCACAGCGTGAAGCCTTAATCTCAGTATTGGCCACCTTTATGGGCACAATGGCCAGCAAGGATGTCGCTAACACCTCCTAAAAATGAGCGTCAACAAAGCCTCAACAATTTTTCATCTTGCATCTTGGATAATTCAAGGGCTGTGCAATGGCATACACCCATAATCCCAATATTGGCCGCCTTTATATGCAAAAATGCTAGTGACGACATCACTACTACCTCCTAAAAATAAGCGTCAATGGAGCGTCAACGATTTTTGGTCTTGCATCTCGGATGATTCAAGGGCTGTGCAATGGCGTATATCCATAATCACAATATTGGCCGCCTTTATAGGTAAAAATGCTAGTGACAACATCGCTACTACCTCCTAGAAATGAGCATCAACTGAGTGTCCACGATTTTCAGTCTTGTAAGTACGGTAATTGATAAGTTACTTGGTCGGTGCTATCCAGAACCAACTTAGTGGCAGCCTTTCTTGGCAAAAGAGTAAACGACATGGTCACTGCCCCATTCTGAAAATGAGTGTCAATGGAGTGTCAACAATTTTCGGCTGTGCATCTTGGGTAACCTTAGTGGCGATTGGCTGCAGCCATTCATAAACAGGGTATTGGCTGCCTTTCAGGTCAAAAACGATAGCATCACGCTCCCTGCCCCATACTGAAAATGAGCATCAATGGAGCGTCTACAATTTTTGGTCGTGTAAGTACTGTAATTGAAAAGTGACCTGGTCGCTGCTATCCATAACCAATGTACTGTCAACGTTTCTTGGCAAAAGAGTAAACGACATGGTCACTGCCCCATTCTGAAAATGAGCGTCAACGGAGCGTCAACAATTTTTGGCTGTGCATTTTGTGTAACCTAAGTGGCAATTGGTTGCAGCCATTCATAAACGAGGTATTGGCTGCCTTTCAAGTCAGAAATAATAGCAACATGCTCCGTGCCCCATCCTGAAAATGAGTGTCAACAGAGCGTCAACAATTTTTTGTCTTGTATGTATGGTAAATGCAAAGTGACTTGGTCGGTGCTGTCCATAACCAACATAGTGGCAGACTTTCTTGGGAAAAGAGTAAATGACATGGTCACTGCCCCATTCTGAAAATGAGCGTCAACGCAGCGTCAACGATTTTTGGCTGTGCATCTTGCGTAACCTAACTGGCGATTGGTTGCAGCCATTCATAGACAATGTATTGGCTGCCTTCCGAGTCAAAAATATTAGCAACACGCTCCCAGCCCCATCCTTCAAATGAGCATCATCAGAGTGTCAACAATTTTTGGTATTGCATCTTGGTAATCTAACAGGCGATTGCTTGCAAACATCCAAAAATGAGGTAGTGGCCGCCTTTAAAGCCAAAAACAAAATTTACACGCTACCTGCCCCATCCTTAAAATGACTGTCAACGGAGCGTCAACAATATTTGGTCCTGCATATTGGGTAATCAAGGCTTTGTGCGGATACATGAGCTCATAACAGAACCATTGACTGCTTTTATAGCCAAAAATACAATGTATAACAGGAAAAACACAGATTCCAAAATAATCAACGTCGCTGACTGCAAAACATGCAAAAAGAGATTATTGGCTGTCGAATACCAACTTTTAATAATATACTATTATCCAACCGCAAAAACAAGAACATTCAAACATAAATCTACAGATGGACCCATTGGGCAACCCGCTGACAACCCATCCAATTCAGACGGGTTGGGAGACTTCCATTGAACTGTGCCTGAATTGACGGTTCAGGTGTATTGACAACCCGGACCGCCAATTTGTCAACGGTTTTGTTCCGACCCGGACCCAGACCCGAAGTGACGATCCAGAACTGTTCCTAACACTACCTGTCGAGGATGGTGATTCAAGCTTTAAAGGGCTTCTTACCTCGGTTCAGACTTGTGAACCATGGCCAATTCTTCAGGATGCTGGTATGGTGATTGTCAAGGAGAGACATCCATCTCCGATGCGACCGTTGCACGATTGAAGCTATTGGTGTAAGCCTCTTCTCGGTGGCGGAATCACTTCTATCATCCCTATGAGGGCAATCCAAGATGCTGTACACCATCTTCGGCTGACGCCACAGCCAGATAGCACACAGTCGTACTTGAGCAACACGATTGACTTGAATGCTTTCAGTTTGTTTTACATATAGATCATTCGATTCGATGCATGTAGTAATCGTTGCAGGTATATTTCAAAATCTGATACGTGTTTACTCTGGGTGTATTGATTCCGTTATGAGAGTTGTGCAATCTTGTGTATAATCGATGCAATCAATGGAAGAGCTCAAAAAACCATTGATGCGATTGAAATCTAGAGGACCAACTGTTAGGGGTTCTCCCTTAAGAGAGGTATTGGTACTATTCTACTTCGAGATCTACATAACGGGTTCTATAATACCATATAGTACATAACACCGATCTGAAATGGGGTAGTAAGCTGCCGTATGTATGATCCTTAGCGGGAGATTACATGCCTCGTGGCGATTGGATAGCGAGCCTCATTGCTAGCGGATTCATTGAAAGTTCACACCCTACAGTAGAACTGATTTGATGATGCAATAACCTTGGCCAGTCGATAAGCCTTCAAGGCTTATAGTGATGCCAGTTATTTCTTATCACACTCATTCAAACTGTGCTAAGGGGACTGGGCGCGTCAGTTGCAGGAATGCAACTGACGTGTGCGGCAGACAATAGCCATTATGCGATCACGTGGGACTTCGAGCCAATCCATTGGGTAGCGGAACAACTCGGGTACTCCCCAGTCAAAGAGAACAGTCTCAGCCTGAGCAAGGTGTGTCTGGTGGATGAACATGTTGGGCAAAGTCAATAAGCCCCGATGAACCTACAACTCCCTGGCAGGGAACAAACAAGTCAGGTTAATTACTATCAGTTCAATAATACTGGTGTGATACGTTAATTCAAATGTCGATAGAGCAGTGGTGGGTCGCCACATAGGTCTCTGAAGCAGATAAGCCAAATAGCCTATATGGTGAAGGTTGTGTCTTAATTTATTAAGCAATCTGTTTAAAGCCCTCCAAATAACCACGTCAGGCAACAGAGAGGTTTTGACTATCCGAAACAAAGGAGTTCCAAGATATCTAAGTTGAAGTTAATGTTTGAGTGAATCTTATTACGGATGATGGCCCGAGAGGGAGTGTAACAATTCAATACCAGTCCAGTTATTACACGATAACCTTTGGGATGCGCGGCCCTCTATCTAAGAGCCTGGCTTGCAATAAAAGAGCACTCTAAGATATGACAAATGAAATCATAGCTAAGGTTCGGACATAAACTTTGGTAGTTGAAGAAAGGCTGTAAACAAATGACAAAGCTTCGGCTTTGAAAGGGTAACCCCACAGTTACAAACGATACCTCCCTACAGAAACAAAGCTGAAATATTATTAAGTTTCAAGTTCTTATTTTTATTATTATCACCAAGTATATTGGTATCATCTATTAGGATTGTACGCAGATCCCCTGCCCCATGTCTGAGCGAAAGTTTACGAACGATTAGAATATTATCCAGTGTGCATTATCCTTGCTGCTACGAAGATTCCAGAAGGAAGATAATCTATTTGCCGCACAGTGTATTTGGTGGTTGGCAAGTATTATCCAATACACAGAGATGCTAAAGTATTATCTCGAAAATCAAGTGTTCCCCTCGGAGTATTTTAGGGACTGCATAGTCTCTTCCCTATGCCATCCAGAAGAGATAATAATTCCAGAATCAGATATTCCTGTTTTAGAATTGGATAATGGTTCCGATACCGAGGAGCAATTATTTCAAGAGGAATTTCAGATCAGTCACCAAGATATTAAACAGAAACAATTAAATACGACTCGGTCTGGAAGTGTATTTCAGAATAAACCGAAATATCGAGAACCTACCATACTTGAACTTGAGCGACGATTTGGCAAGCAAAGCAAGAAACAGAGAAGGTGTACCAGGGATCGCCTTTGAGCTGAATATAAAGATACGTGAGAAATTGATATTGAGGGAGATTACGCACAAGACCTAATATTGCCGATAGTATCTGAACACCAGATCTATCAAAGCAACTATGGAAAGGGATATTGTGAAGATATGTCTCAATTTAGATTGCACTATCGACAGGCAAAATATTACCGCCAAGTTATTAATTAATCGCCAAGATTAATTATACGAATATACTTAGGATATTAATTATTCAATAAAATTAATTATATGAACAACATCACTATATTAATTAATCACCGAAATTAATTATACGAGTTATGTGTATTGTCAATATTGTGTCTCGCCACAATTCAATTTAGTTGCTATTCATTTAATAGCCTCTGATACGACTATCCATATTTGTCCCTTGTGCGTTCATCACCGAAAAACATTTCTGTCCGGGCGGAATGGCTCCATCAGAGTCGTCAGAGACACCCCTGTGGCAGACTACTCCGTGCCTGGCGCCAATACGACATGTCACGTTGCATATCGCCCTCTGATTGCAGTTTTGCCGTTTCTTCTCACTCTGTCGGTATCGTAATTTAAATGAACACTGTGGCTTTGTGGCCAAGTGTGACCATACGTCGGAATGGGTTTATTGGGTACATCACCAAACTGTAAATTGGTCCGGAAGCCACACGCAGGGTTCTATAAGCGGATGGCACTTCGTCTATCATAGTCGTCTTTGTTACAGTCACAAGATTCGCTACCTCATATTATGCCATGCATTATTTATGTATCTCTATATATACATATACGGTCAATCTGGCCACAGATTGTAGTCCAGCACAATTGGAAGTTCTAGCTTGAGGAGCCTAGGAAGAAAGTGAGAAGATATGATACTACCCTGCCGGGAGAATCCACGCAATTGTGTGGATCCACGACATCTCAGAAACAGCAAGTGAGACCAAAATTTGGGAAAGATAGAGTGTGTGTTTTCGTTGTATGATAAGATGAGATGAAAATGAGATGATGTCTATCTACACCGGGGTCTCCCGAATATGTACTCCCCGTTGCTCAGTCCACCCCTGTTACCCCTGTATCTCCGTACACCAGCCATCGCTCATTAACGCTGTACTTGGAGGCCGTGATCGAGCAAGTTGAGAGATGCACTTGGAGGCCGAGATCGAGTGAACTCAGAGATGCACTTGGAGGCCAGGTTCGAGTGAACTCAGAGATGCACTTAGAGACCAAGATTGAGTGAACTCAGAGATGCACTGGGAGGCCATGATTGACCGAGTTTGGAGATGCACTTGCAGGCTATGATCGAGCGAGATTGAAGGAATACTTGGAAGGGGTCGATTTGGACGGAGGCGCGACGGCGGCTGAGACTCTATTCATTGGCTAACTTGTAATTGTGGGAATGTAGAGAGTTGAGTACAACAACATCCACGGAGAGATGGGAAACTGGCTGGGAGCGGGAGACTGTCGATCTTGGGATGATGCTGCACTTAATCTATGCTGTACTCGGTGTGAAGTCATGATTATGGCATGGAGAGATAGAGAGGGATGACTTAACTTCGTGTTCTTAGGTGATGGTAGAGTTGAGCACAAGATAGAGAGAGATCAGAGGAGATGGGGGAAATGATCAGGAGCAACTGGGACTTAAGAGAATTTCGTGTGCAAGTCAATTTACCATCCCTGATACAGCAGGTACGACTCCCGATCCGGCGGGTAATTACACCAATACGAGGTGTTCTAAACCCAATCAGCCCAGTCGTACCCCTATTTTCTCAGGTCCGCTCATATCCTCCATATCATTCTCATCTTCATCCCCCATCTCTCTCTTTCTCATCCACAACTCTACCATCATTGCAAGAACACAAAGTTAAGTCATCCCTCTCTATCTCTCCATGCCATCATCATGAGTTAACACTGAGTGCAGCATACTCCGAGTGCAGCATACACTGAGTACAGCATACACCTAAGATTGTCTGTCGTCCCTTCATTCACACGATTTCATAACAGCTTCAAAGGTACAGTCACCTTGTCACATTCCCACGGTTTCGAGTCAACTAACCGATGACTAGAGTCTCAGCACCTAGCGCGCCTCCCATCGACCACCTCTGGATTGACCCCCTCCAAGTACTCCTGTAATCTCCCTCGATCATAGCCTGCTGCAAGTGCATCTCGGAACTCGCTCGATCACAGCTCGGAGTGCATCTCGGAGCTCACTCGATCTTGGCCTCCAAGTGCACGTCCAAACTCGCTCGATTACGGCCTCCCAGTGCATGTCTGAGTTCACCTCATCTCGGTCTCCAAGTGCATCTCCAAACTCGCACAATCACAGCCTCAAAGTGGAACTCCAAACTCGCTCGATCACCGCCTCGCAGTGCATCTCTGAGTTCATTCAATCTCGGTCTCCAATTGAATCTCCAGACTCACTTGATCACGGCCTCGGAGTGTATCTCTGAGTTCACTCGATCATCATCTTCTGGCCCACCTCCAATTGCTCTCAATCACCGCGCGCTGCCAGTCCAGATATACTGTGTGTAGAATGGTAGCTGTATAGATACATAGATAAATAGATGAGAATACAAACTGAATGCATAAGTTTTGAAAATCATTGAACGATAAGTAGTAGCTATGATTTCCAGGCACACCAGCAGCATCCCCAAAGAAGATGTTTTTCCCAGACTGCTCTACAGTGATTCAACGTGCTCCCAGGTGCTCCCAGGTGCGCCTGAAGGCCACTACATCAGTCCAGCAGACTCTGCGAGGGGTATATATGCAACGCGAGTCGCAACCCGGCGGCAGGATGACGGGAAGCTTGTAACTCTCCGTCAGAGGGTACGAGGTTCTGTCAGCACCATCAGAGCCGTCCAGAACACCCGGGTGTTTCTGATGGAAACTAGAGTTGTTGCTGATATCTACAAACTCTATCAATTACCCATACATTTTGTTTAGAGATACGCATAAGAAAATACAATAGGAACTGCGGCAGGGTATAACTAGTACGTACTTATGTATCGTTGGACACTTTCAAGTATAGTTACTCAGGCAATACCGACCCCATAACACCAACATGAAAATAACATGTGCAGTAATTTAACATAAATGGCTAAACAAGTTTTTCAAATGTCGTGACAACCCAATCACATCATTGAACGCTTCAAAGCTGGGTGGAAGATTGCAAATAAGTCGCTCGTATTATTAGTGGAGAACGTGGAGAAGGATCAGTGCGTGGGGTACATTTTCGGAAACCAATTTCGCATCTTGCTGATGTTTGCATTGTGTTAACGAGGTATTGTTCCATCTCTGGCTACCAGCTGTATGTAGATCCATATTCCTATGCATACATCACTATAAATCGACTATATGTGACCATGTGCTAGGTATTGTGCAGGGGTCCATGAGAATCTTGCTATAAGCTGTGTGTGTGTACAGATGGATATAACACAGTCTATAGTCGATTTGCACTTTTATCAATAATGTATTTAGATATCAAATAGAAAAGATTTATGTGATGGTATTATTCATATAAGGATTCAACATGTATCATTTTCAATTCAAATTGGTCGTAATTCTGAGGCTGAGTGGCTGATTGTGGTAAGTACCCCCCACTTAAACTCAGATCCCAAATAACTTACCCTTTTGATTCCAATGAGTATTTGTGTTACGCCTTTGGTGTTACAGGTATACTTCCGGGATCATACAGGATCATTCGATAATCAAAATTTGGATCCTCGATTCCTATTCATGAATTATCATTCGGATTTCCTAATTGGATCAACCTTCCGGATTTGTTCAGCAATTGGTTACATCTCCATTACCCCACCTTCGTATCAGTATGATCAACGACAGCAATCCAGCCGAGCGCGAATACGATATGCATGATCTTTAACTCGGTAATGGTCGTAGGATCTCTATTGTCAATGCTCATTCATTATCGGCAGGAAACCTTATTCCTAGTCGCCAAACACACGACTATTCTCTCATGCTCCAGTGGTTCATTTCTTATGAGATGAGATGTCGTCAATATCAGAGCACTATCGAATCTTGAGATATGCGGAGTCATAGAGGAGATAAGTCGATATCCAATAATCGATATATCGGAGCCCAGTCGACTGAGTGGACTTATACGAATCATCCCTTAGTTCGACCACACTCTCTTGGTCTGGGCAAATGGAACATGCAATTCATATGTCCGGAGTAGTGCCGGATACTCCCCGTTCAATATATGGCAAAATAAGTCAGTTGCAGAATACCGTATATTTGGCTCCAATAAAGTGTAGCCATATTAAGGGTTTGGTCGTTTGCCGCAATCATTAAACCGATACGTACCCAGTGGGTATATGAGAGGGCACTCTCACTGGCTCTTGGTGACACGAACCTATTTGTTGATAACTGGCTTCAGATAAGCTCGTATCAGTACAAGGTATCGCCAATAGCAATTGTGTCGCACTACGAGCATATTACCTTGATGATGTAGTTAGTACTCTTAAGAGTCAGATCTCGACTATCAATGGTAGAGGGAAAGGATGATGAGATAGTTACGTATGAGAACTCCTAAGCAGGCTTTGGCAGTCTCAGGATTGTTATGGGTGTGGATCGCCTGATATATATCAGCGATACCGACATGGAGGAAGGACATCACTAACCTACTATCGAACATACAATCTACATTAAGATTTATCTACGAATACCTGTTGACCTTCTCAGCCTGGAGGTTAAGCCTTAACTAGATTCCCGTGTATTATGTATTAGTTCTGATCGAAGTCAACGAGGATACTTCTCTCTTGAAGTCCATAGTTGTATGTTCATTCTTCAGCTCTATATCACAGATAAACCCCATCACTCTTTATATTTGGTTATTCTTAGTACCTACATTGAAGCAAGTCGTTGATGAGAAAGAGAGCAAGACAATACTTTAGAGTCCGAAGGAAGTCCGAGGAACCAGCCTGATACTGCAGTGGTTCAATGGATACTTCTCCGAAGATACTCTTCAGTTGGCACTACTTCTTCTGCAGAGGCGAAACTACTTTGCTGTTTCTTTTAAGACAAGTCGATACTTGGAGTAGTCATACTGGAGGGCAGGGGGTCCTTAGATGTATGTGCCAGTTGCTAGGACGATACTTGACAAGTCCGAAGGAAGTCTGAGAGCATCACGATAGTGTGATTGCTGAAGGAATACTTCTTGCAGCAAACTCCTGAGTCATGTACATTAGTATTGTCATAGCGTGAGACGATACACTTTGGTCGAGACTCTCTTTCGGGAGCAGAGAACCGAACAGTTACCTTGTACCTTGGGTGGTAATCCTTATACACATCCTGAGTGAAGCTTTGATCATTCTTATCTTTACTAGTCCGGAAGTCATTAGGGGCTTTTATTGATTAGGACTTACAGTGGATCTCCCAGTGTTACACTATAAAGTTAATACAATACCTTTGCACGAGAGGTCATTTGTGAGTAACTAGTTTGCTATTCTCAACCATTGCCTTGTCATGGCTCCTAGGTCGAGATGTTCGCGATGTATCATTGTGACAGACCTCGGTGGTTATCACACATCGTCATTTGAACCCAAACCATTCAATTCTTTCTACTCCCTTGAACAATTGTTCCCTTATGAGGATCATCTATACTTTGATTGTGATGCCTTTGGAGATCTCATTTGGGATAGTCCGAGTGCTGTGTCTCCCTGGCATCAGTATTATTGGGATAGTGCAAAGGATGGAACAATGCTGGAGGTCAATGACCCAGTGTTCAAGGAATGGTGAACAAAGTACCCAGGCTTCGATGATTGCTGAGGAGAATGTCCAGGCTGTCGTGCTATCGAATACGAAAGCATTATAGAATCACCAAACGATCAATTGTTGGGATCATTTGGCTGGTTTACCTCTACTATCTTTTCCACGGTCCACGATTATATGGTTATGTCGTTGGGTCAATAGTCAACTAATTTATCACTAGTTATGAGACAGATGTTGGATGACTTCTAAGTTACCCCACAGTCATACACTATATCGGTCAAGTCTGCAATGTCGGAAAATCCAATATCGCTGTCAAAAGAGATTCGGAGAACAAAGCGATATTCCATATTATTGTCAACTGATCATTGTGTTTTAGAACATATTCCTGACATACAACCATACGATGGCTATTACCAGCATGGGTTGTGAGGCCTATCTCGATGATGACCTTTAGGATAACCTGTAACGGCAGCACGTGACCCAGGCCGGGTAACGGCCATTCTATATAGTTGGCTCGCCACGAGCCTTAGATCTCTAGCGATAACCTTGCCTATACATCTACATCTACTATCACTCGTATCCACGTTTGCAACCGTATTCCTATAATTGCCATACGTATACCTATGAGGCCGGACGCAGGCATACGTGCCCTTACACTATTATCGCTTTTTCAGTAAACGGATACGTTTCACTCACGGGATTACAAGTTGACGAGTTTTACCCCTTTTTCCTCACACGACATCATGGAGCCAACGATTCAGAATACCGCCTTCCAAAAGATATATCGAAGCATCATTACTGCGAAGCACGAAGTGTTGACCGTTCCATCATTCAATTGAGCCCCTAATGACAGCGGGGTGATATCGCAGACCAATTGGCGCACAAGGCGCGTCCCCGACATTGAAGACGATTATTATCCCGACTGCAGGACACCACCCAGTCAACGACAAATATCGCATACGATCGATCCAGACGTATTCAAGACGACATCAATTACTTCCAATGGCTACAATCGACCACCGGACACCTGAAAAGTCGCGACTGCACCCCTGAACGCGTCAATTCACGGCAGAAACCTAGAGAGCTCAGAGAGTAATTGGCACACAAGGCGCATTAACAACATTGAAGACGAGGATCACGAGTACAAGCATTCCTACAAGTCAATTGAGCACGATCAACAGCCCAAGCACCTACAATAGACGGAGTAACCTTATCCCTCAATGCGGCCATATCGAGAATCAAGGCGAAGTCAGAGACGATTTACGAGCCAGTAAAGTTACAACTACATTTCATCCTATTGAGCGGAGTGCACCTTCTCAGTTTGCGTGTACACCTACAGCTCTAGCAACCTCGAAGAAGCCCACTTGTGGAGGCATGGTACGACTACTTATACCTGATACATCACTCGAGCGAAGAATTCCTACGGACGAGGATCAGTCTATGAATGAAGCGCTCTCCCGCCAAGAACGTCTGCACGAGGGAAGTGCACTTATGGAGAAGACACCCTACGATTGAAGGACATTGAGGATGAGAAGCTTTCCCTCGATTGAACCGAACTTATCGCGCAGCGTGAAGTGCATTTAGGGTCAAAGACCGACACAATTTGGCAAACTGTCTACGACGACTGCAATGACTATGATGACCTCTCAGAGCACAAGTGACAATCGACAAATCAAGTGCCAATGATCCTTCGTCACTCAGCAACTAAAAAACTATTGGCGGTGCCGGCACTCATGGCGACTCTGGACGAAAATCAAATGGCGAGATGCAATGCGTATGGGCTCTCATGGACTGCGGCGCAACCAGCATCTTTATGACACCGAGGCTTCTCAAGTGACTCGGCATATCAGGCGGCACACATCATCACCCTCACCATGACCGGAGGTGTGATGCAACATGCAAAGGACAGCCGGAAGACGCGGATTACAGTCCAGTGCGTGGACTATCTCGCACCGATAGACAGATCAGACATGCTAGTCATGCCAATGCGGGCGTACGATTCAGTACTTGGGTTACCATGGTTTCCCAAACAAAATCCTGACATCGACTGGGCTCGATTAACTCACTGCAATCACCGAATGTGAGTGGAGCGGAGGAATGACACCAATGCCGACGGCAGTGGCATCGAAGTTCTCGGAAGCTGAAAATGACAAGCTTCTGGGGCGCGGTCCGGGTTTACAGACACTTGGAGCAACCGCATTCGACGATCTTCTAAGTAGCATTGAAGTCGTCGTAGCATTTGCCCGACAGACTGGGGAATGCATAGGGCTGCTGGGAGTGACTTTGGAAGACATCACCTTGGATTCACCAGGTGATACAGACCCAAGCGCTGGACGCGACGAGCAGAGAGCAGCGGCGGTAGTTGCGGCAGAAGAGCCCCTCCAAGGAGACGCTTGAATGACTGCTGCCGGCTCGCCGAGACCCGAAGGGAGTGACTGGACGGCGGGGCTTGGCTCCTGTGTGGGCGAACCGTTAATGACAAGGCCTCCTGGATATTCCCTTCCACCGCTTCCATCCTTTCTTGATTCTTTGGCTAACATAGATGGAGCAGTTCGGAGATAACCCCGAAGACAAATGACAATTGAGACCGAAGAGCCCACTTACGAACGCCGAAGACTTAAGAAGCAATTGGAAGCCCGGGCATGAGATAATGTTCCAGATACGAGAGACGACGGTCCTGCAGAAGGTATCATTGAGACTATGAGAATTGGACTTACCAGCGCCGATATGCCCATCCCGGAGATGCTCGGAGATGGATGACAATCAATCTTCGACTATGGCGACATGCACGAAGTTATGTGGAAATCTACCCTATCTAATATACTTTCGATGACAATCTACGAGACTAGCAATTGAATGCCGAGATGCAGATATACGTACCGGCGGCCTTGCTGTACCCAGTACAATCCCGACTACTATTCAAGAGACCAAATCAAGTGGCGTACGGCAGATCACAATGCCGAATACAATGCCATATCTGTTTCGAAGTTACATCACCGAGAATACTCCCGAATGAGATCCCGACTCAGACTCGGCGATCCCAAGCTATACAACTACGATGACAATTGACAAATGCAAATTGACAACTACAAATCGACTTCCGAATCAAGCCCTTTCAATCGATGTTCCCTACGAAGCCATATGAGATTAGTCGCTGGCGGAGCAACGACTTTTAAAAGAAGGGGATGAC
>Ga0307512_10001471_pt1 | contig 33241 bp, 25 predicted proteins | sample 14_EM_MG_FD_200267 | JGI IMG/M metagenome (GOLD analysis project Ga0307512, IMG submission 200267) | Populus trichocarpa ectomycorrhiza microbial communities from riparian zone in the Pacific Northwest, United States - 14_EM | ecosystem: Host-associated > Plants > Roots > Unclassified | place... | reverse complement strand
ATGCTCGGGAGTGTGCTTGAGAGCGTCTTGAGAGCTTACTTGGGAGCGTACAGTCAAGCAGGCTGGGAGTGTGCCATTGAGTGCAATTGGGAGCGTCCTTGAGAGCGTGCCCGGGAGTGTACTTCAGTACGTACTCGGAGTGTACTTGGGAGCGTCTTGAGAGCTTACTTGGGAGCGTATAGTCAAGCAGGCTGGGAGGTGTCATCGAGTGCAATTGGGAGTGTACTTGAGAGTGTGCTCAGGAGTGTGCTTGAGAGCGTCTTGAGAGCTTGCTTGGGAGCGTACAGTCAAGCAGGCTGGGAGTGTGCCATCGAGTGCAATTGGGAGTGTACTTGAGAGTGTGCTCAGGAGTGTGCTTGAGAGCGTCTTGAGAGCTTGCTTGGGAGCGTACAGTCAAGCAGGCTGGGAGTGTGCCATCGAGTGCAATTGAGAGCTTCCTTGAGAGCATGCCCGGGAGTGTACTTGAGAACGTTTGGAGGTGTACTTGGGAGCGTACTCGGAGTGTACTTGGGAGCGTCTTGAGAGCTTACTTGGGAGCGTAAGTCAAGCAGGCTGGGAGTGTACAATCGAGTGCAATCAGGAGTGTGCTTCAGAGCGTATTTGGGAGCGTGCAATGAAGTGCATTTGGCAGTTTTGTTGAATGCTGCATGATGTATAGTATCAAGTGCTCATAATCGCATTCGTATCGTAGTAATCTAGTCAACGCGCAGGTCCATAGGACCTCATAGGGCCACGCGTCAAATATGCTATGGATTGCCGTCCTAAAAACAGCTTCTCTATGAGTTACGCGTCGCGTAAGGTCATTTTTCCCGGTGCAAGGGGAGTATTGCATGATCAGTCTCTGCCTTCGCATGGCTGGAGATGAGTCTCATATGACTGGAGATTGCTGTCTGCCTGAAGGGTCTATACATAGATGCATACACACTCATTTGTACTTGTACTCTCATATATATGTGGCCTTGTGGCCCTCTCAGATAGGATACAATTAAGCTTCTCTATCTCTACTTTCAACAGCTATTACAGGTGATTGAACTTGCTCACTACTATTTGGCTGAGGAGCTGAGCTCCAAGCGTACGGCGAGCATACGTGTCGTAGACGCACCAGCGATAAAATTTGATTGGTAGACTACTTCAAGAATCATTGACAAGACCTACATATATTTGTCATTTCACTGAATTAATGCGGTTTTCGTTGACTACATTCCCCTCCAGGAGTTGACATGAGGTCACCCTAGGGTTTATCAGGCACACCCGTTATCGATAAGAGACACCACGTACCCCAAGTCTAGAGACATTGAGACGGAACTATTCCAGAAGCCCTAACCCCATTTTTAAATTCACGTGGGGGGCACATCGGTAACCGAGGGCAATGCCTTAGCCAATAGCTATCCTAGTCTATGCATGCGGCATTGACCTGTTGACGTCAGGAAACTATAGATTTACGGGGGCGCCTGAAGATGATGATAGAGTGAACTCAGAGGTCAGTGTGCACTTACCTATTTTAGATACCTCTGTCGCGCCACTATCTAACCCTGCTGTATCACCGAATGTCACGAAAAAAAAGCAAAAGTGGGACAGATCGCGTCCTGTTTTATAGTTGCTGCAAGACGCCAGATCGATTGCTCTTATACATCCACTCACGAAAGCACGGCTGAGAATTTCTCAGCCCGTACTAATGAAACCCTACACCCAAACCATGAAGGCCCCATTGGTGACAAAGGACCAAGATTTAGGTGACGTCGACACTCCATTGATGGCAACAGATTAGGAGAATATATCACTTTATCATTGGTTAAAAAGAAGCCACAAAAACTGGTTGCACGACGGAGCAATAAAGGGCGGTTAAAAGAAAATTTAGAGGGTGTCGGGATTGCAGGTCACCCAGGAAGGTGTAGGAGCGATGGAGTGAATCACACTATTATCACCCACTTCTATGCCTCACCAGAGTTTGGATAAGGGGGCATCGTGGAACTATCTCACTTGTGGGTAGAATATCTTATAAGAAACTGAAACTCTAGATAGTCCGAGTGGCTGTGGGATGCTCATTGCCAAACTTTTCAGTATTGAACTTCAGAAACTGCAGACTGAGAATAATGCAAAGAATAGCCTACAAGAGAAAGAAATACAAAAGACACAGGTACCATAAGTTATTAGCTGTCAAGCTAATCAACGAAATGTCCAGGGTTAGGGTATTTCCTCTTAAGCTGTCGGCTTCCTCCCCGCACGGGTAAAGTAACCTCGCCCCTGGTCGTAATCTTTTCGTTGGTAGCGTATAAAACCTAGATGTGCACAGTATCTAGAGACCACCGATCATAGTTCCCTAGCTCCTGCCAACACTCGCTCATATCACATCTGTGCCTCTTCGTAGTCTCCGTTTTCATAGCACATACGCCCCAAGTCTTTTACTGTTGACTGTATAGCAGAGTGGCCTTTGCATAATAATATCTCTTGCGCCTCTAATACCTGCAATAAACACCCTCGTGCCCTTCCAAAGTCTCCCAGTCTAAAGTATGACAGGCCCATACTGTACAGTATGGCGAGAATACTAGGATGGTAAAGATCAAACTCTTCCTCCCTGCCAGCTAAGGCATCTTGATACAGTTCGAGCGCATCTAGAAAGAGCCCCGAGTCGTAGAATATATCGCCTATGTAGTTGTAGACATTGGAGAAACTCGGGCATTTGATCCAGTCGCTGGATAAAGTTTCATCTTCCTGAAACTGTGGTGATGTTTGGATATCCATATCAGCAGCTGGAAGGTATGCATCGGCAAGACCGCTGCGTTCGTGGATTCTGATCGAAGTCGGTTCGTCGTCAGCAAGACTTGGGCTCTGTGGGAAGGCCACTGGCGCCGATATTTGGAACATGGATTCTATCCTGGCAGATGTATTTTCCTGCGAGCAAACCTTGCGGCTAATATTGATGTTGGAATTTGCTGATTGGGTCTGGTGCGATACGCAGGAAGATGTTACTACAGCTCTTTGTTAGTAGGTATGCTCAACTAGACTTAGGAGCTCTCCACTCACCAACAGGAACAATGTCGGCCCCAGAGTACCCAGATTTATTCTGTGATCGCTCCAATTGTTTCTTTTGGAAGATCTTGCGTCTAGGGTCGTTTTTTTTTTATTTTCCATATCGTATTAATCCGGTGTTTGTATTGTGCCACCCTACAGTATCTATCAATAAGATTTGACTTACATAAATTAATAATGGAGACACTGACGTTGCATAGAAGCCGTATTGTGTGTACATGAGCCTTCTAACATCATCAAGTTTCAAGCCGTCGGTGCAATAGAGATTTCGGATGGTTTGTTCCAGTATTCCCCATTCTTCTGCTTCGATCTCGCGGGATTTGAGACCCGTATACCAATGGTCTTGGTTTGTCTGTGTCTGAATATTGGGTTCGTCGGAGCTCTGTTTGGGGATTTGATTATGTCGTGACTGGAGTAGTAGAATGGACCGCATTCGGAATTTATGCGACTTTGACATGGACGAGGAGAATAGCGGATAGACTTGAAGTGCATGAATACGCGGGCGGAGCGAAGTACGCAGTGGTGTGGAAGAGAGGGGTATCAAGAAAGGTGGTCTTGAGTGGGAAGTGGTCTATCTATAGCTACCCATACCGATGCCGACTGCAATGAACGTTTGTCAGGCGAAAAGCAATGGTTTACTGCAGAATGTTATCCATATCGATGCCGGCTGCAACGAACGTTTATCAGGCGAAAGGCGAAAGTTTACTGCAGAATGTTATCAATACTGATGCTGGCTGCATTGAACGTTTGTCAGGCGAAGGGCAGAAGTTTACTGCAGAATTTGATGATACAAATCAAATGCATGCCGTAGCTGCCCCGAGCATAACTGGGATCCAATTAGCTTAATCAGAGTAAGATTCTAGTATGAAAGACTGTCGGCATCAGGGGCTCCGAGTGTGAACATTACTAGTACAAGGATAAAACTCACATCCCCATTTTTTTTTTGCTTTTTATCAGGCAGTGGAACTTAATTGTAACATTTAGTTCAGGTGATAGAGGTATGTATCCTGATGCACTGCCTGGACACATTTTATCAGAGAATTAGTAGAGGAACATAGTTATGTGACCAAGAGTGAGTAGAATACATATGTATTAGCGACTGTCTCTCCAAGTGGCCAACCCATGTCTGACCATGAAGTATGCAGATCAAACATGACTTGCGCCCGATGATTGGGCTTATAGAAAACAAACCCCTGTACTCTTGGAATGGATCCTGACGAATCATGGCCAGCCTCCATTGTCGTTGCGTGCAGCTGTGCGAGAGGTTGGTGGCGCTTGGGAAACCACATTCCCTAAGATTCAATTCGGAAAGTTTTTAGAATGAGTGCAGGCATAAGATAGCGAGTTCCCAAAAAGGTGAAACAGACGTTTGGATAGACAGCAGAGATGTGAGCAAGTCTACGTTACACGGATCTAGCACACTCACTCCGCCGCCCCACCTCACTTGATATCCGCTTGAATGCACGGGAATTTGAATACGGACAAAACCAAATGTCGTATTGTCTGTCTGTAAAGTACATGGGCAGTAGGGAGTCCTCACGTTGTTGCCTCAGTGGCGTGTGGTGGAGACGTATGCCCTTCCTGCAATATTCAGTATACCTAGGGTGCTCAAGATGTATCACAGTTACATTTTTGGATACATGCCCGCTGTGATAAATTGAGATATGTGTTCTAAATACATTTTAATAAGTATCCAGATTCAACCAGAAACATCACCAGATTTTGTTAATGGAGTTGAGGTTCTCAACGCAGGTGTGAGAGATAAGGCATGGGAAGACTACCTTTGCCTCTTGCAATTGAAAATTGCATGCTTTAGCAGTGTCCCCATACAACTGGGTGTGTATGTGCACGTGCAGGCGCAGGTCTGGCCGTGGTGGCCTTGGTATCGCAGTGATGGCAGCGGTGATGACGGTTGCATACAGTGATGATGTTGACAAATCGTATCCCCCCCGTAAGTCCCAGAATCCTATCCCCCAATTTTAGGTTAGATACATTATAGACGCATTCTTGTGATACATATTTGCACCAGTCAGATACATTAGAAAACGTAGGGTGGCACTAAGATACATTTGGGATACATATATTTTTCCATGTATGAGATACATTTTTCGGCAACTAATTGTATCCGGACCGATACATTTATAGAATACATTTTCGGGTTCGTTAGAGACCTCGATACCCGCCCCATTGGCTCAATAAGCTCTTGCGATACTAATTGCAAAGTTTACTGCAGAAGTTGAGTATGCTGCAAGATCTTTTAGCATACCTAGTGTTCAATCAGCAGTGTGTTTGGCACGTAGGCGAGGATAGGTACACAGGATTTGGAATGGAGATCGAGAAGAGTGGGTAATCGGACATCCGATATCTATCAACACCGCTAGCCCAATTAACGCTTGCGATACGAATGGCAAAAGTTTACCGCAGAATTTTAGGATACAAAATTATACTGCAGCTACTCTTGGCATGGTTAGGGTCCAATTAGTGATAAGTGCAAGTTGTAGTGAAGAGAAACAGTTGGTATTGGTACCCCCAAATCAGTTCATTGCCGGCAGTTTATGTCCTTGAAGTACCCCAGAAAATATCTACAAGTGGCTCGAACCAATCAACCTTGGTTCTTACAGCCACTGTGAAGTGTGATTGGTGGGTACTGTTTGAAAACCGTTTGACGGGTTCTTACCAAGTACCCTGTCACGGCCAATTGTGACCCTGCATACATGGTGACTACGCGTATACGGACTCAGCATTCTCGATACGAATTCCAGATTTTGAGCTCATGAGCCTGGTTCGTTTCAAGGACGGCAGACGACTGTATTAATTGAACTAGTGATAAATGGACTAAGAGGCCACTTTTTCAACAGAAGCCCCCATACAGCATCAGCGTGAGATAAAGGCGATTTCCTCGTTATTGTTATCAGCTGTCAGGCAAAGGTGTCATCCCTAATTACGTATTGGTGTGCCGCGGCAAGCTCCGCCCCGGTCATGCCAAGTCACTCGTAGAAGTCAATCGCACATGATCCAAGCCTAACTAGTGCGAATATAACCACCGTACGAGCGGAAATCATGAATGCACAAAGGCATGGATTGATGCCGATCAAGATACTGAACGGGTTAAAAAGTCTACTGCAGCTCGCAACGATCGTAGCCCGTCACTCAATCTGTCAGACTGGATCAAAATCGACTACAGTACACACGGCATATCCAGTTCGAGGCCCTAGAAATGTTATCCAAGGAGGCCTACACCGTGGCACTTACCTAGCAAAAGCACTTACTGAGTTGTCGTGGCTCGCCGTTGTAATCTGTATGGATTGTCGTTGAGAAAATATTAGCCCGTCGTTCGATCTGTCGGATAGGATCGGAATTAGTTGTTTCGTGCTAGGGATACCATGCCACTTCAAGCTTCTAAACTTGCGATCAGGGGATGCCTTCTCGTGGCATACAGTTCAGATCCATAGAGAGCGCAGTCTTAGGCAAAAATAATATTTAGGATGAAGGTTTCTCGTTAATAATGTGACCAATTTGCAACGTGGTCGTATGTAGATCTACTGCAATTGTGAAGTGTTTCTTCCAGACCCCCCAGTGGCAGTATCCTCGGTATTCTCAACAACATGGTCAGCGCTACCCCCGGCTCTCTGGATTTACACCGTGGCAAGCTAAGGCAGTATCCTCAACGTTTACAAATTCCATGTCTCAATTCCAGCTGCAGGCTGGCTCATTTTGACCGCTGCAGGTCTGCCCTACAACAGCAAGAGTCGAACTGATGTTGTCATGTTGATGAATAGACGAAGGAACTGCCTTTCGTCAGTAGAATGAGTGAAGTCATGTGGTGATCTTGATAAGTTTGAGTCTGCTTTTTGAGCTTTGTACTGGATCTTTTTTTTCTATGTAAGTCTTTCTGTCTTGACAAAATGCCTTCAATCTTACATATTACATGAGGTTAGAGGGATGCTATGGTTTTCATCACCCGAAAACCGTGGGCGTATATTTTCTCGCGCTCAGGCTAGCTGGTACCTCTCTATTCACACACAAGGTTTCCATGTATCAGTAATTAGTGTAGTATCGGAATGCTTGAGACTATAGTTGGCGGAAGACGTATCATCCTGAAATATACCCCAGTTTCTAGCAGGTAGCGATTGGTTAATGTTTTGCTGCCAGACCCATCGTGTGGACCTCCAGTTAAATTAGTGATTCTACCAGCTCTGTTCCGGTTGGATCTATCTATCTTGAAGAGTTGGAATCTTTAGAGTCATGCTAAATTACAATTTGCGGAGCACTATTTTTTCGCCGCTTCCATTGAGATTGTCGTCCACCTATTTCTATTCCTCTCCCCTGCTCTACCTCCGATTATTCACGCCCACCCAATTGCGCGAATAGAGGAAATTGGAATAAACCCCACCCTCAGCAGCAACATTCTGCCACTTCAAACAGTCTATTAGTTTTATGTCTGATGAAACCAAGGACTAGGGAGAAAGCGCCAATGCAGTTGAAAATCTTGTTTGATAATCATCTAGTTTGGATTGCGCAATTTAGCCTTATGTGAGGCGGATAACGTTGTGTGGGATGGGGGGTTCTTGCGCGTCCTAACGAGAACTTGCAGGAGATTCCCCGGTTTTCTTGGTACGATCTATTTTCGTCCTCAGCCGTTTACCCAATCCAGAATCAAGTAGAGATACTTCAGCTGTCTGTAATCGGACTATCTACCCATACCCTGGTGTCGTCTCCCTGGGTCCAATAGACGCTTGTGACACAAATTCCGTAAGTTTACTGCATACGTTGGTGATACAACATTCATGTTGCGCCTAAGTCGATATCTTGCATATAGTCGGTACTAGGTGGGGTTGGGAGTAACAACAGCATACGCACTGTAAGTTATTAAAGTACCTCGACGCTATAATAGTACGTGAATATACATGGTGGTTGCTTATGCTGTTGTTTCTACAAATTCCAGTACCGAGTATGTGCTCGCGTGGTTGCAATTGCGGTGTTCTACACAGCAAGAAAGACCGCTTAGTTTAGTACATCATATGTCAAGTTCGCTAGTAGCAAGTGGGAGGTACAAGTATAGAGTATTATACAAGTATACCACATATACTCACGTGTCGGATCTGCATCCATGGAGTTGTCTCGCGCTAGATTAAAAGCGGTGATTTTGGGCCTCGCACCTCGCCTTAAAAGTCGCGCGCTTCTAGTTTGCATTAGCCGAGGCCGTGCAAACCGTCTACAGCGGAAAAAGCAGCATAAGTCACCACCATGTATCTCCTCATATTTAGACAAAGGAAAGATACTTCAACAGTACACAAGCTGCTTCTCCAAACAAGTACTGCTGTGCACGAACTTGAACATTCATTACTAACTGCTAACCTTGAGCTTGCCAACGTTAAAACCGCACATATATTTACTGCCTACCATCACAAACAACCTAGTACGGAGCTTGAAAATGGTAATGGGTCTTAACTCGTTCATGCAAACCCGGTGCTGGGCCTCCGTTACTCCGGCCGAAGGTAGTCAGTAAGTGAACAGAGGTGAACGGTATAGGAGAGTACCCAGAGGTTAGGAGAGTAATAAGGGTCAGAGCTAGATGGAGACTTATTGGCTTAATGTGTGGTAAAGGGATTTTGTGGTCTCCTGAGGCTTTACCCGGAGCGAACGATCACCGGGATGAGGCATCAGGCAGTGGCCAAAGTTTGTGTACAACGCCTGGAATATAGAGATATAGAGCCACACGCCTGAACTTCAGTATGACCGTCGTGTGTAGTATATCTTCAATGAGGTATCTTGACATTTCAAAGCTGGTAGGCTTCTTGTAAGCGACTCAGAGAATACTGCCCCACAAAGTACATACACACTTCCCCACAGCAGAGATAGTGTATTAGGGATGAACGAGACTAAAGGAGGTTGTAGATATTAGAGCTCGGTAGGAAAGGTACAACAGACAGTATGATTCAAGTACAGCAATCCCAACTGTTCGTACGGTCATTTCGGAGGCTGGGGATTCTGCATCAACAATTAAACTGTTCAACTAGCCTTGCTGCTGTTGTGTATGCCGCTGATACGGAAGTCGGTCTTAAAGCTGAGATCACTAGTGATCTGCGAGCATCAGAAGTTGTGTTTAGCTGTGTTTTTGGCTTCCGACAGTGGCTCATCCCCATTGGCAGATAAGAGATCCGTTCTCCCACGAGCTCTGCAGATCGCTCGGCAACTCCCGCATCCGCGAGCAACTCCTGCAACGTGGATGTCGTGCATTAGCCTACCCGCGCCCCCTGCAACCTGAGTGCAATCCTTTTTGCAACCTTAGCGGAACCTTAACACAACTCCATCGCGCCACCTCCCGCACCAATGCCGGCCCTCAATTACCAGCTCCTCCTCTTCCTCTCCATCCCCACCATCTTCATAGCTCTCACACTCTCTCCCTCCTTGCGTTTCCACGTCAAAACCTATGTCCCCTTCCGCCCCGGCACCAAGAACCCTGCACTCCGCCCTGACGATCCTGACGTGTTCTGTTACGGCTCCATCACCACCATCGACGAGGATGACCGGGAGTTAGCGCCCGGATGTCTCGCCCTCAACGCCAACGGAACCTTTGGGGAAGTGTTCGCACCGGAAGCAATGGAGGTTGACGAGATGCGGAGGCGGGGCTGGGGGGTGGATTTGAGCGCTCACGTGGTGCCAGGGCTGTGGGACGGCCATGCGCACCTCCTCGGATATGGCGAGATGCTGGGGAGCGTGAAGCTCTATGGCGCTGACAGCCTTGAGGGTCTGTTTTGCACACCCCCCAACGCCCAGCAGTACTAACGAGCGCAGAGGTGAACAAGCGCATTGACGCTTACCGAGGCCTGCACCCCAGTTCCGGCTCACGAAAAAACTGGATCAAGGGCACAGGATGGGACCAATCCCTCCTCCCCACCGGTATGCCAACCGCTGCAGACCTCCCAGGAAATCTTTACATCCTCCTCTACCGCGTCGACGTACACTGCCTCTGGGTCTCTGCCCCCATCCTCTCTCTTCTCCACTCCTCCCCCGTCGCCCCGCCCGGAGGTACCATCCCCTCTCCCGGCGTCTTCTGCGACAACGCAATGGATCTCGTCCTCGCATTCCTCCCTCCTGCAACAACAGCGCAGAAAAAACATTATATCACCACTGCGCAGAAGCAGCTTCACACCTACGGCATCGTTGGCCTCCACGACGCCGGCGTCCTCGCTGAAGATCGCGCCCTTTACGCCTCCATGGAATCGCGCGGCGAACTCGGCCTCCGCATCAACGCTATGATCGAATGCCGCGTCCACAACTCCTTCTGCTCCCTCGAGGCAACCCGCATAAACACCCCCATGCTCACCGTCCGCTCCGTAAAACTCTTTGCTGATGGCGCGCTCGGTTCCTGGGGCGCTGCGCTCCTATCCCCCTATTCCGACAACCCATCCACATCGGGAACAATGCTCCTTTCTGCCGAAGAACTCACGAATGTCACCGCCCTCTGGGCTAACGCTGGGTACCAGGTTTGTATCCACGCCATCGGCGACCTTGCAAATCGCCTCGCCATCGACGCCATCGCCGCCGCTCCGGGGACCGGAAAACACCGCATCGAGCACGCGCAGATCATATCGCCCAAAGACCAGGCTCGCATGAAAGCCCTCGGGATCATCCCCAGCATCCAGCCCACACACGCAACAAGCGATATGTACTACGCAAAAGCACGACTCGGCGCGAAGCGCCTCCGAGAAAGCGCGTATAAGATGAAATCGTTGCTGGAGCTGCGGCCTGTGCTTGGGAGTGATTTTCCGGTTGAACCACCGAGTGTGTTGGCCGGGATATATGCGGCGGTTGAGAGGAGAGATCCGAAAGTGGGGAGTCTGGGGGAGAAGTGGTTTCCTGAGGAGGCATTGACAGTGCGCGAAGCGTTGAGGGGGTTTACGAGGGCTCCTGCTGAGGCAGTGGGATGGGATATGGTAGGGGCGGTGGAGAGGGGGCGGTGGGCGGATTGGGTTGTGGTTGATAAGAGGTTGGGGGAGGAGAGTGAGTGGTTGAGGGATGAGAGGGCTGTCAGAGAGACGTGGATTGGTGGGAAGAGGGTTTTTAAGAGAGATGGCTGAGGGGAAGGCGATATGAGATCTTCATATAAATGGACATATCTTTAGATTAGAGTAATTTTTTGGATGAATGTTATATGGTTATCGGAATAGTGCAGTCAAACGACGGTCTCGGTTTGCATATTGTGAACGGCTACAAACGGCAGACAATACCTCTTTATGACTAACGAGGTTTATATTTTCCCTTCTCTCGAATGGTTTAGGAAAGTACGAAACAAGCGTGATCTAAGGCTTGATGTGGCACCAGAAGACATAGTTGTGTAAGAGCAGTTTTTGTGGCTCAGTAATTGAGGATCGATCCTTGGCTTTCGCACCGCAACCTCACCTCACCTCACCACGCAGCCTTCTCTACCACCTCTACCCAACTTTTGCACAGACACACGACGTCACAACCATTACCCAACACGACTTTTTATGCAATTTCGACGAATTCGGCCGTGGAAGCATCACGAGATACTCCGGCAAGAGCGAAGGGATGACGCCTGTTCGAGAGACACAGCGGCCGGTATATTACCTTCCGGAGGTTTAGGGGGAAGGTAGTACTAACGGGTGCAAACTACGAGGCGTTCTCAGAGAGGATACGTAAGGGGCTCCTGGGGCCCGGGAGCGATGTTCCGAGGTTTTGAAGACTGTGCCGCCGCAGGAGCGGGTTTGGGAGACGTTGGTGCTGACAAGTGTAGACTTTGCGGCATCGAACGAAGCTCCCCTAGACTTGCGCCGAGTCTTATAATTAAAGTCATCAGTATCATGTATCGATAACACGAGGATGTGGGTGGGCAAGTATGTTCCGCCCCATCGAGAAGACACCGAGGATTCAGTACACCAACAACCTGGATTGGAATGAGGAAACTACGCATTGCTTGAAGTCTCAGGACTTAAATATTAGTGCTTATTCCGTATGACTACCCCACCTCACCCAACTTTTAGGATGTTCGTAGTACTGATTCTCTATTAACAGTTTATAGTACTATCAATTTCGAGCGCGACGGGCTGCGGCATTGACGGCAAAACCACTTCCGAAGACGAACAGATCACCATTAGCGATATACGGTTTGAGTTGTGGGGAAAGGCGTTGCATGTTGGGGCCATTCGCAGTACATTACGATAATGACATAGAGAAAGAGATAGAGGGGTGTTTCGGCTTGGGAGATGCTGGAATGGAGGTATTTTTTGTGGAGAGGGAAAGGGTGGGGTCGTTTGCGAATATCGCGAATGTCGGGAGGGGGTGTTTAGGTTTGGCCCTGAGTAAGACTATGCCCGCCTGCTCGGCAGCGTCACCGATCCTATGACTCTAGATGTTCATTACTGGTGGAGTAAGAAGGGGTATAAAGGACTGTGGAGGCGTGCTGGGGAGGTGTATGATAGGTGTGGCTCTGACAACCTGGAGGATGATGAGGAAGGACTTTTCTTAATTAAACCTTTTATCCTGCTTTCGATTGAAATTATTCTATTGATCCTTCGACTATATTGGAACGCACTACCCTCCGACCACGTGGGCCCTGGATCCTGTTTTGGCTTAGCACTTATTCTATTGATTCCTTGAATGTGAACCACTTTGAGTATTTGGGTGTAGACACGATCACATGAAAGATAACCCCAACTCACGTGACGTGCGTTTGCAACTCCACGTTTACTCTAGCTGCCAGTTTATGTCACCCACCATCGACTGCCGAAATATGCTATTGGTAGCATTAGCGCTTTAAATATTCAAGGTACTTTTAATACGGCTGATACCCCACACCTATTTAGCGACGTAGTCAGTTCACGGTCGATAAGCTTCCCGATCTTCAACGATATATTCCACGACAGAAGCGAAAGGTTTCCACTAACTAGCTCTCTCTAGTTGATAGACACTTTAGACATGCGTTTGAAGCGTCCTCTTGAGGCACTCGTGAGAAGTGGCATGGGAGAAACGAACGACGGTCCCAGGAGCCCTCTCGGGAGTCCTCACCAGCCCCCAGCACTGAACCGCTGCCACGACCCGATTATCCGGCGAGCTATACACTACCTGCCGATAGTCAAACTGCCGATGAGACGGAATGCGGGCAGGACTCACCGGTTGCGACTCCCCCGATCCTGCCTCTACAGATCTCTATAACAACCGTGGCCGAGCTTGATGCCCAGCATTTCGACCCTCGACAGATGCTTGAGCGCACATGCACCTTGGCTCGAGAAAAGCTTACTGCAGATGAGAGCCAGGGTATTAAACCGTCGGGGGATAAGGCGGAGTCGGCGGTGAAAGAAATCAGGCAAGCACTTGACATGGGAGGAAAATTCTACGGTCCAGCAAAAAATCACTAAGATATTGAAAATCATGGACAAGTACTGTACGATTGTTGATGTGGCCATTCAACACCGTCCTGATATAACAGCCCTTGTGTGGACGGGGGTACGGACTTTCATTATGGTATGAAGATCTATTTTCATTCCACCTGTTTTGTTGTTTTCCTGTCCTTGCTCTTGACATTGCCGAGAGAACCATACCTAGCTGTAGCATATTGCTAAGAACTCATGCAGGTAGCTCTCAACCACTACGAGGCATTGGAAAACTTGGAAGAGGCCATGGAGACTATCACTACCACAATGGCGAAGGGCGAATTTTACTACAGCATCTATGCATCATCTACTCTAAGCTACAGTAGCCAAAGTTCTACGTCTCGCCCCAAGAAAACAACTGAAGCATTGGCGGCACTGGCATCATCCCTACAGAAACTATACGCCATAGTCATAGTAGTTTCGGTGAAGGCTAAGGCTTACTTCCAACCATCTAACTTTGTGGGTAAGAGGTTTGAATTCGGGTTGCTTCTGGGACCATGATAACTTGCTTTGCTTGCATTAGTCGGCTTAAAGAATTCTTTGCAACCGTTCTTGATCGTCTTCAAGCCCCTTCTTCATGACATCGCCAAATATGAGGCCGAACTTCGCGAACTTGCAAATAACGCAGCTCTGGTGGAAATTCTAGGTACTGTCCGACTCTTGTGGGTGCCGACCCGGGTTAAGACGGCAGGTTTCTTGATTGCATTCGGATATCCGTCCCGGGTTGCGGTGGTGACCCCCGGCTCACTATGTTGGTACTGGTACTGATCGAGATGTTTAGATAGCTCGGACCGTCTTAAGGGATTGCAAACCCACTTGCACTTGGAGGACATATTGAAGGAAAAGTTATCCGGTAACTGCCCCTACCCGGTTGGCTAACTGATATACTAACTCCTCCTGGATATCCCACATAGTCTCGAAGAAGTGAAGACAATATTGGGACAAGAGATTGAAGTTAAATCTCTACCGCTAATGGTCCTCATCCAAAATAGTTACTGATCGGTTGCAGAAAAGGAACGCGAGACATTCAAGATGTGTCGGGAATGATTAGGTGCGTTAGAGAACGCCAATCTCGAGTTCGATCAACATCGCGCAAAGTGGATGGAGGGAACTTGCACTTGGATTAGAGAGACTGAAGAATACCAAGCGCTGATGGATGACCGGGGACGGCAACATCTCTGGGCCTACGGACTACCAGGTATGAATGTGCACTCAATCATTGCTAGAACTCTTAAGCCTCATCTCTAGACTCTCGATTTAATTAGATTGGTTGCAATACCCGTTATGTCAAGTGGTCACTGAGTAGCAAAGTGCTCGGTTAGCTACCTGAACCTAGTGGGTGCCCAAGGGGCGGGTGGCTAAAGCAACTAGTTAACTGGCAACCAATCTACCAAACTCGAACGTGCGGGTGGTTATGATGTATCGCAGCTTCTAACAACGTCTTAGGCGCCGGCAAGTCTGTACTCACGAGTTTTATTTTAGAGAAGTCACGTAAAATCATGTCAACAAAAAACGGATGCCGGATCATATACTTCTTCTGCAAGGAAGGTAATCCTCAACTTCATCTGCTGCAGCGATAACAGCTAACCTCGTTGATCAACTCGTCGCATATACACCGCTGAAAAGCTTTTTTGATATCCTGAACCAGGCGCGCCAAAAGAGCAATGCTGTTACTTGCGCCGACTTCAAAACTCTTTGGAATATTTTCACCGAGATGGTTCGGGAATTTCCAACCACTGGCAGAATCCTTGTCATCCTTGACGCACTTGATGAGTGCCTCACTGATCGCTCGATTTTCCTGAAACTCTTGATTTCTCTGGCCGCAGAGGAGCTCAAGAAACTGCGGTTCTTTGCTACCAGCCGCAAAGAGCAAGATATATCTGAAATTTTTGATAAAAGTCCCGATGTATCTTCACTTTGGATGAGCGTCGAAGGAGATATCAAGAAATTCGTGATCCGAAGTGTTAATGAGCTTCCATGCCTTAAAGCTATCGATTGCAAGGATACTATTATTCAGGATGTCACAAAGAATTCCGCCGGCATGTTCCAGTATGGTGGATTGATGATAGAAGAGTTCGAATCTTCGTTGCTGATGTGAATGAGTGAGTTGATTGTAGGTACAAGAGAGACGGACAAAGGTGCGTCTTAAGTATGAAGAGCATGACGGCGAGCGTCGTGTGAAGTCTAAAAGGACAGTCATGGTGTGAAGTCTAAACAGACAGTCACGACCGTGCACTGAACCTTAGGGTTTCCTGCAACATTCGTCAACAACTGACATCTTAAAAGTTCTGGAGGCCCCTCCACATGGCTTGTATGAAATATATGAACGTATGCTCCTCCGGCTGGATGGTGATCGGCGTGGGCACGCCTTGCGCATGAGACTTGCCTTGCGAAAGAGAATCCTGAAATGGGTTGCATTAGCCAAACAGCCACTAATGTTCAATGAGATGGCATATGCTTGTGCCACCATGGATGAAGAGGAAGCCTTCGATCCTTCAAAGAAGTTAATGGTTACGGAGGATGATATAATTGACATATGTGGTCCTTTGGTTGAAATTCTAGACGGGAAATGCAGTTCACACATTTGTCTGTGAAAGAATTTTTATTCCAGAACGAAGAGGACTTGTACACCAGGGACCGTTGGATTACCTCGTGCTTGGTAGACTAAACGGATGCACATACCGCCATATCCATCACGCGCCGTAAGTTACCACATTTAATTTGCCAACTTCATGCTCATAATACATCTGCTCATGTAAAAACGAATCCTCCAATTCTGTCGCAGGACTCTGAATCTGGCCTGTAATGATTTGATTGCTCCGCTGCATTCTCTCAATACTGACGTTAAAGCTATAGTTACACAACTTTCCGGAAATATCAACCTAGATACGGAATCCATGAGTGAAGAGTCGTCTCTTTACTATTCAGTGACAAACTGGGTGCTCCATGCTGCGGATGTTGCGATTAAACCGGACGAAACCAGCAAGTCATTGCAGCTTTGGGACTTCAGTATGAGATTCCTCTCAGATGACACCCCGAAATTGCAAATTCACAGTACGGATTTTTCGGACTACCAGAGCAAGCGTTGCGAAGATTTAATGTACGATGATATCAACGAACCCTACTGGCGACTTCACATCGCATCGGCATATGACCTCACATCAGTTGTGACGCGGCTTATCGCTGATCATGAACGGGTTGGCTCTGATATCGCAATTAGTGCTGTTATTGATTCAAAAGATGAATATGGCCACACACCGCTTTTACTGGCGTCTGGGGTAGGCCGTGAGGTTGTGATACGGCTTCTGCTGGCCCGGAGTGACGTGGATGTCAATTCAAAAACCGAGTATAACAGGTCACCACTTTTCCTGGCGTCTTCAAAAGGCCACGAGGCTGTGGTACGACTGCTGTTGGCCCGGAGTGATGTGGATGTCAATTCAGAAGATAATGACGGCCGTACAGCGCTTGCAGTTGCGTCCGAAAACGACTACGAGGAGATAGTAAGATTGCTTGAGCAGAATACCTCCTCACTCCGTCTGTCTCCCGAGGAACCTTTCAACGAAGAACCGTAGAATGATGACGGGTTTCAAGACCAATGTGAGCAACTACTTCTCTAACTCTATATTAGATGCGAGCCAAATGCGTTACCTTGAAAAATCAGAGTGATTGATTGTTAGGGAACTGGATTCAAGGGTTTACCGCTAGTGAAATTTTCCAAGATAGAAAAGAATGGGCAAAACAATAACTTTCTGGTTGACAAGCGCTTTTGCAGAGTTTTTGATGTAATCTGGCATAATATTTATTTGTCTACTTGTGTTGAAAAGTAGAAAGTGGCAAGTCTAGTAGCGATGCTGTATCTTATCTACCTCTCGTGCAGTATACACAAGACAAGGACTATTTGGCCGCTCTACTCTCTATCGGTGCGGCGTCGAGCAGATAATCCCAACAACTTGAAGTTTCCGTAGCACAAACTCCGTGATTCGACCTTGACTCTCAACATATCAGTCACGAGCGTTCAGCAGACAATTACCGTTCTCGTGGGTCACTTAACATGAGTGTAACCTTGCCCACATCAGCGTATGATTCAGTAGACTAGTTATTGAAAGCAGCTTTGGCACAGACCGCCACAATCGTTCCCAAAGCGCTCTGTCCGAGTGGGGCCGCTGGTGGCAGGGCTGCCGTCGTTGTAGATCTAGCTGAACTTTGGAGGCAGGTACCTCGTTGGTACGTAGGAGGGGTGGGCTGTAGGCAGAAGAGTTGGGGGATGTAAGACGACTGTGACGTACATGAACGTGATGTGTCTGTTCAGTTGTAGCCATCCCGGAGGGCTGCTAGGGTTGTGTTGACTAAGGGATTTAGCCCGAAGGCTACCGGTACTAAGGCGGGCACTAACTTTAGCCCGCAGGCCATTGGGACTAAGGCATGCACAAGACTTAGCGGGCTTGGTACAGAGCTATCTCCCCGCCAGCCTCGGGCTTGGTGCGGTGCCTATCTCCCCGCGAGCCTCGGGCCTGATTAGTGCTTGAGATGATTTTCTTTCCTTATATATGTCTATCTTCTTCTCTCTCTGTACGATAGACAGTTCAATCATCATCATCTTTCTCTCCCTCCTCTGATTGTCTCATCAGGTTGTCTCTACCTTCTTCCGCTGGCTAGTCGCATGCGAGGCTCACAGTTAGCACAAGCATCGCCGTATTCCAGGTGTGTATTACCGCTTGGGGCTTTTCCTTCCCTTCTCGTTGTCCTACCTTTATAACGACAGCTGTGGTGCGTCTAGGAACCCACATTCTCTCGATATGCATGCACAGGATCCCCTGATACTTATTAAAATCAAAGCAGCTCACGAAGCACTCCGGGCGGTCTAGCGATTTGAGAAGTATGCGCGTTGCATCTTCCGGAAGCAGAAGCTGGACATGGGCAAGAAAGCGGGTACAAGCATACACACGTGGGCACCTACATAGATGCATACGTGCGCAGCCTCGTGATTGAAACCTGCACATGTCTTAAGTAGACCCCCCCTCGCCTCTCCTCCCTCCCACCCCAACATTCACCGCACCCACAAAACAGCACCGTACTCCTCTCCAATTCCCCTCTCGAAACTTAACTAATATATCCCTAGAATGCGCCTCCACGCCTTCATACCTCTCATCCTCCTCCCCGCCGTCACCACTGCCCTCGCATTCCCCTGGTGTCCATTCGGACAATCCCTCTGCGGCACCAATCCTCCAAACCTATGCTGCAAGAAGGGCGATATCTGCTGCGCAGCGCCGGATGGTGGCAAGAGTTCTTGCTGCCCGCCTCACTTGCCGATGTGCCATTTTGACTTTGAGGGGTGGAGTGGGTGTAGTGGTCAGGGAGGGGTTGTGGGGTGCGTGGTTTGTGGTTGCTTACGGCCCTGGAATTCTGACAAAGAGAAACATCGATAGAAGGTAGTAATTAAGACTCCGAGGAAGCTATGGGCAATAACATGCAAGAAGACGCTCTTTCTATGCTCGGATCTGTAACCTTGGTATTGGTGCCAGGTGAGATTGTGGGAATTTGATTATTTGCATTCATGCCCAGCATCACGATTCGGACATACTGTGCACCAGCAGAATGATCTAATAAGTGATTTAGCCCCCGCCTAAGACAGATTTTAGTCCGGATCCGATTAAACTCACCTTCTCGTGAGTAGGCTAGTATCCGACGAGCCACGACACCAACGCTAGAAACCTAACCCAGTACATCCAAAAATAAAATAAGCAAATATTACAAAGTTCAATTATATACTATCAACTACCCATAAGTACCTAATCTGTAGACATCGGAATACATATAGGCGGGTGCGGAAGCAGGCAGGGCAGATAACTGATGCTGGCCGATGATCAAGGAAGCTGGTTGAGGCACAACATACCGTAAAAATCAACGAGGCGCGGCCGCGTAATAACTCCCAGAATTTGTACAACCTTATGAGAGGTCCTAGGTAGGTTTATCCTTCATATTTAATCAGCTAGCGAATATAAACTAGCCGCCTGCGGCTTGTTTAGATCCGGATTATCGTGCAAGGTTTTGAGCCTCTATCTAGTTAATTAAAAAGTGTGCTCTGGTGCGTTCGGCGGGAGTCACTAGGCGTGGAATTTTGGGACTTTCTGGGCTGGGCATGGTTGTGTACGGTCGAGTGAGTGTGATACAAGGGTGGAAGAAGTACGACTTGTCCGAGCCTGTACTGGACTGAGATTTGACGTCCTAGGAATTATTGAACTATAAGTGCCTGTGGTCTTCCGTGATGGTCTCATGATAATTGTGACCGAGTGATGACCTCCGGCTACACCTACAAACCATATCAACCGCACATCATAGTATTGTAAGTTATCCACTGATGATCCAGCGATAGGGGAGTCTACCTGATTGTGTGCTGGGCCAAATTACTGCTAAATTTGAGGTTAATCACAACCCCTGCAATGGCTGTCACCTCCAGTCGCCGTGGTTGGGCCCTAGTCTTGAAATATCTTGCTCGTTACTGCACGATAGTGTGGGGCCCCGAAAAACTGGCGGTGGACGGACTGTTTCTATCCGCAGTATGATGTAGAATCGATTACAGGTTAACTGTCTGGGACCAAGCAAGCTCAGAGTAGAGCTCTACTTAACTATTGCGAACGGACGGAAGCCTCTTAGCCCTGGGACAGCTAAAAATGCACTATTAATCTCATGGCAGGTATAAGATAATTATGTAACTGGAGTTTTATAAAATCACTTCAGATTTGTATCTGCTCTGGGCTACCCCCTCTTTACCTCCATATGTCGCCGACAGAGATGCAAAGAAGACTTAAAAGATTCGGTCACCGCTGCAAAGATTTTAACGGACAATATTTGGTACTTTTTCGCACTTTTTGTTCGGGTGTTTGTTACCGATATGTCCCCATAAAACCCCATAGCAACGAATGCCATGATAGTATTGCTACGTTCACATATTCAACGTCGCTCAACATGGTTCCACTTAATACCGGCTGAAGCATTCACCTGGCCTACGCATTGGTCGAACGAAAGGTCTCAGTTCTGGGTGACTCAGGATAAGGTTATTTGAGGCATTTGGCTACTGCTAAATAGGCTTCACATCCGCGCACCTGTCAACAACGCTCGTACTATCTTGAAAGAAACCCAACAACATCTTTCTCACGATTACTCCACTCCCACGTGCGCAAGCAATGGGGTATAATAAAATAGGCAGTAAACTCCTTCCTGCTACTGGTCAACAATAGAATTGAGGTGGAAGCTCTCAATTGCCGAAATTATGATACAGAAAGAAGGTAAATCTGGGATCTATTTCTTTAAGCTCTCAAATAATTCTTAAACCATCTGGCTATCACTCGACCGGGGCCCTGCCGGCGACTCTGGCTAACATAAATAACAAGCAAATAATCCCCCTTACTAGAGACTCGCCTCCGGTCCATCTTTTTCAACCGTAGCTAGAGGAACGACCTTGAGCTCATCATATACCTAGCCTTCTAATACCTATAGCGTGTCAATCGCAGCTTCAAGGTCATCTCCGAAACACAGAATACGAGCGTCAAAGCTATCATAACAATACCAAAGCGACATGGGTTCGCGAACAGGTCTAGACGGATGGCGGAAGTTAAGACGGTTAGAGACTCGGATGGCATACTCTCACGAACAGTGATCCATAAAACGGAATCGGTGAGGAGGTTGTAGATATTAAGCAAAAGCAGCAGGTAGCAGAGAGTAGTGTAAAAGACACAGTGAGCGAGACGGTGAGAATCTCGATTGATGTGGAAGGTAGAACAAGAAACCGTCCACACCTTCCTGATTTTCCAAATCCCGACAAGCAATGAAAGGTAATCCGCTCCAAGGAGTTTTTTAAGTATCTGTGCTTCCCGTAGCAGAACGTGGTGAGGCTGAGATCGTAATTATCAGGCAGATCGATGCTGTCGCTTCTGTCCGAAGAACTAATATGCCGGCGAGCGCGTTCTCTGTAAGTATACACAACCCCGGATAGATTCCCGTTAAAGTTGGGTGAGTTCAGCATTTCTGTTACACCAATAGATTGTGTGCGGGAAACTCTTGGGCTTCGATCAACGGTAGTCTTGATGACAATAGAACGGTTTTTCGCAGGAACCGCGACCTTTGAGGTGGGATGGAAGTACATACTACCCCCATGGTGCCAGTACTCGTCAATATCACAAGTTACTGGACAGCGTCTAGATTGATTAGATTAGATTACTCGTTATAATACCGAATGAGTCCGTGCGAAATTTCCATATCAGACCTCATGGTAACCAAATACAGTTGGTGCACCTAGGTGATGTCTCAGATTGTTTCCTGAAATGGGGTGTTTGGGAACTTTTGATATCGACGAGTAATCGATCCGATACCAACCGCATCACACTCCAGTTGACGGTAGCCTAACTCTTTGACCTAGGCGGAGAGTCGTGAAGTCCCCAACAGCACCGGGCGGGCATGATGGTTGTCTAATGCTATCTCGCCTTGTTTGGCAATCAGGCCCTTTATCTGTCCGGCATCTGTCCTGCTCGAAAGGCCTCCGCACATCCTACAATTGGTTGGTTCGAGCCTGCTTGGCAGCATTTCCAATGAAATCGTCCAGATACCACCGGTGCACCGAGATTGAGCGAAAGAGGACTACTATCGCTCAGAGATCGTTCAAACTTTGGCCAACACAAAAGCGTTTGCATGTTAGAGGACGTGATGGATACCCTGAACCCAGTTAGATCACGGGTAAAAGATTTTCCAGGTTGCTGTACATGCCATTGTATAAGGGCACCCCCAACACTTCTGCTCACAGGTCCCGGGATGTGAAGAGGTGAACAGGAAGGCTCGCTCGTCATAATGACCAAGCTTGAAATCATCAAGAGTGAAGCTCTGGATGGTAGGGAAGCACTCGATGTCCAAGATCTCTCAATCTCCAACGACATGGTGTGAGAAACGGAAGAGTGGTATGAGTAAATGTCTTGTCCTGTGTGTCACTAGCGCTGTGTGGTACCATCCATTAGCCGTTCAGCGCGTTAGTAGGAGTCGGTGGAAAGAGCTCCGCATGAGCGCTACGGAGAAGTAGTAATAACTTGTACTCGATAATAAGGTGCTATACGTATATTAAACTTGTAGCAAAGTAGCTAGGCCGCCAGTCCTCGCACGTGAGCCTTAGATTACCGTTGTGGCTTGCGCAGGTTAGATCTGTGCCTTATTATCGAGTTCTTGCAGTATTGTTGCTAGAGTGATGTATGGCTAGAGTGAGAAGGATGCAGGTTGAATTGAGGCTCTCTACCGAACGAAGTCTATCCCTCCAGCGCCCACGTGATCCACGTCAGTTACGTGCCATCTCATCTCCATCTCGCAACCCTCAACCCTCAACGTCTCTCAACACAATCGTCATGACGTCAGTGAGCCGCAAGCATGTTAAGTAGAAGTACCTATGCCAGATCTCTAGATCGCCACACAAATTTCAAGCACATGCAAGAGTTATGTGCCAAAGACGATGAATTTTCCTCAACAGTAGGAAATATTTTTACACCTTGTTGCGATTAATCGATAATGATGGTACAGGAAATGCGGCTAGAGTCTAAAACTATACCAAGTCAAACACCTAAGCCACAAAACGGCTCCCACAACGGGCAGCAGCCAAATACTGTAGAAACTTGATCTTTAATTCCAGGCCGGAATTAAAGACCAAGACACTGGATAACATATAATCTGCTGAAACCAGCGGTTCTGAGTGCATATTCACTATTTTCAGCCGCTCAGAAGTTTGGACCTAAATGCCGGAGTTAGATGGATGGATTGGATCCGTCGGATAGATCGATTAATTTTTGGTAGGCTTGGACCACTCGATGCACGACATCGAGACAACAGAGGATATCCTTGATTCTCTCACATTTCGAACCCTCCAGGTGACTTGCATGCAGTATGACGGTGGGTAGATGTTTGCTCATCTCTAATAATTTCATACGCTTTTTATCGTAAAGTAAAAATGAAACAAGACTCAGTTATTCAGTTAAACTGATGGGAAGACGAACATAACTACAGCGTCGGAATGTTTTTTGGTGTGGAGGGTGTAAAGGTTCAGTTGATCGTACGATTGTTCATCTGCACGCGAGGAGATGTGGTGCCGTTGATGATTAATTCTCGTCACATTTCTATGTCCGTGGGATCGGTTGATTCGATCCTGTGAGTGGGGGGTAGATTGTGCATGTCTTAGACGTTTAGCCAATCGGAGTTACACTGACTGGGCTTCGCACAATACTCGTATTCACTGGGGCTGGCCGAGAAGCGACATACCTACATGTTCTCCGGACTGGCCCGGAACTTGGAAAAGGTCAATTCAAACGCGCTGTTTCAACAGAACCTAACTGTCGGTTTTCTGAGCCAGCCCTGCATTTGGTCTGCATTGGTCTTCAGCTACTCTAATGAATGGGTAAAACCAAATTTCTATCCTCCAAATTGCTTATGGAGCACATTTGATCACACCGGCTTGAATGCTTCCTTGGTTAGCGCCGTTAATAGCAAAACATCCGTACCCGATAGTTGATAGTTGACTACAACTTCTAGTGCGGGGATGGGGTGCCAGGTAGGCGGTACCGAATACCCCGTATTGCCCTATAGCACTAGCGAACTGCAGACCCCGATCGCGAGATCTTTCCTAATGCCGTGGTTCGCCTGTTGTAAAAGCACATATTTTCAGTGTCACCTACCGCATTAGGTGAAGCTGGTACGTCCCTGTCAATTCTAGTTAGTGATGTTTTGTAGCCCTGCTCTTCCTGCGCCAGACATCCCACGCTTTATCAAGTCCGAATTCAATGCTTTTTCTTCCATCAGACTAGTTGGACACTGCTCAAGGCCCAGAACGTTGACAAGTCCGATGTCCATATGCTGTATCACCAACGAACCTGACCAGATACCCGATCCGTCAAGGTGTATGTGGCTCTAACGAGACGGCCTAAAGTTGTATTTGAATCCAGGCAACTTTCGAAATTACTCAAGCGCACAATCCTAACAGTCCTCTAGCATCTGATCCGTCATATCAGCCTTACTTTAAACTTATCAACGCTATGTCGGACTCTATTAATCTTCTTTCTAGCACACCACGATTCTCACCAGCTCAATGCTATAGAATTCTAACGGCGTTCCTATTGCTAGGCCGCATCATTGGCGGCATTGCTGTGATCACTGGCACTCAACAGCCGGTTTCACCAATCTCCCCATCGTCACAAGATGAAAAGCAGCGTGATGGAGATGAATTTTCAAATAACTTGGTTTCAGATTTATCCCCGTAAGGATTCACTCCCAATTTTTCTAAGGGCGAGACTGTATAGGGCTATTATTTACCACTTACTACAGCCTTTTGGCACTATTCGGGGAACGATTCGCCCAGCAATTCATGAGCTATTCGACTACCTGGCTTGACAGCGTTATTTTCGCAATGGCACCTTTGGGAATCATCACTGCGATCGTTGGTGCTGTTAGAGTCGGAGGTCCTTCGTGGCTAAAAAGCCTCATCGGTCGAGTAAGGGAAACCCGTGCGGCAGCGGAGGTTGAGTTAATGTCGTCTACCTCACATGAAGGTCTTACAACATGCAATTTATCGGATTCATTAGAGTACGGCTAATGCATATCTCCACACTTATAGTCTGCGAAATCTGGAACGGCGATGCCATTGTTAGAGTGATGGGAGCTCCTGACATCGAACAATTCCTTTTCTTCAACAAACTGCCGGCAGAATTTGTGCGGAAAGGCTTACCACAAAGTACCGAAGAAACTACGGAGGGTAGCTCCCAGGAGACATGGAGAATATTGACACTCAAAGAGGCCACGGATATAGGACTCCTTGAACGTCGGAAGCACGGAAGTCTCACAGAAATGAGCTGGCGGTATACAGGCTCATTCGTTCATCGAATATTTCGAAGGATTGCAGGTCTAAGGGCCCCAACAAGTGGCGTTCATGAAGATGATTGCGGTGGGGCGCCACCATCAGCGACAATTATACAAACCGTTGAGATATCGCCGACTGCACCCCTTGGGGTTTCTTCCGTATTCAGACGAAAAAGATCCTCACTGGCAGACCTGGAGCGCGCATCCACCACATCTGAAGGCATCAAGTCCCTGCCATTGAAAGCGCAGGAATCGGACGAATTGAGGTTACCATCTTCAGATTCAGAGCCGGAAGAAAACGGTGCAGACAACCATAACAAAGCGGCTCCTAACATCTCGCTAAATCTAGGGGTAATGACGAAACCCTGGGAATTATATATAGCCGCAGTGTTCGGCGTGTTTGTGCAGCTGGGTGTGCTCGTAATCGCTGGATTGGCAACATATCATCCGCGCTGGAAGTTTAGAAAACAAGGCCTTACAGTCCGGGACTACGCATATCGTAACTATTTACCCTTGCTAATCTCCTGAATGATGATTTACTTACCGTCACATGCAGCATTATGTGCAGTTGGGATTTTACTGCAAAGCGCAGGCATGTGCATCTGCGCCAGCGTTGTCGAGCAGAGCACTCACGAAGACACTTGGGTGAAGTGCAAAGATGCAGAAGATGCAGAAATGACCTGCTTCTGGCTGCAAAAACGCGGGGTCATAAACGACCAAAAATTCGACTCATTCGCGATTTTTGCTACTGGCCCTGCCGATTTTGTCATGACATCACACCGTCAAAAACCCAAGGACCCAGCATTATCCTATCCGACCCCGGTAACATGCGTTGTTACGGTAGCCGGAACGATTATCAGCATTGCCGGATTCCTACTGAACTTCATTGGCTTAAGAGGACTGCACTGGTAATATAGTCACCTCATCAAACTCGTGCTTTAGCAAGATAAAACACTGACTGGCTTCGCTTATATCAAATTCTAGGTCGGCTTCAATGGCTCAACTCGCAGCAACAGGGATAATGACGCTTGTCCGGGCACTCATCCGACGTGGGATTTCGACAAAACCCTACACAAGGAAGCTGGAAGAGGGTTTCGAACTAAATTGGCTAGCGAGAGCACTTTTGAAAGGTCCAGAGAACTTTGGACCAAGGCCCAAAAAGAATGCCGAATGCACGGAACCAGTTACCCAGCAGCCTAACCAGGGGACAGCATCGACAATCTCCGCACCGGGCAGAGCAAAGACTGTCTATTTAGAATCGACTTTAGGGGTGATTGCTGGAGGAAACCCAAAGCTTTGTGTTCGAAACAAATCCGAGAAACCAATGTCACTCGTCAAAATCCGGCAGAATTTAGGGCGACTAAGTCAATGGAGAAGCCTAGCGTCTGAGCCTGCAGTTACGGTTGCGAATGCCATAGAAGTTGTTATGAATACTTTATTTCGCTTCGAGGATGGGATCACTACGTTTTCTTGGTTCATGGATGTTCAACTTGAGGGTGCTGGTGGGAAAAGTCAAGATAGCGAAAGCCATCACGAACAAGTTAGCCTGACGGTCAAAAAAGATAACGCTTTAAAATCTTGGATTGCTATTCCTGAGGAGGTTGAGGCCTTGTTATCGTTGTGGTTCCAACATGCTCACGATGCAGAATGCAACGAAAAGCAACTACGGATTAATCCAACTAGCGCTAGCAATGACTGGCTTCGTCGGAAGCCGCAAAAGAAAAACATGCGATTTTTAGGACCCGACACTCCGGCACTTCGCAGGGATTTACAATGGTGGCTACCTGACGGTGTCAGATCGCTGTTGCAAGTAAAGAACGGAACACCACTCAACGAGGGGCGCACACTGCAGGCAGGTTCTGACCCTGCACATCACGTGATCGACTACCACAGGATTACGGGATTCCACGCACCGGAGGACTTGCTGAAATCCCCCTGTAGCGCAATCCATTTCGACTGTGGTCCAGTTCCGTCAGACTGGCTGACCGCTACACCCCATGAGAAGCAACAAATCTCTACGGAGACCTTGACTGCTATGGTTAACTCGAATGAGATTACATGTGTACCCACGGCGCCAGAGATCACCACTGAAAAGCCATCCTACGGCCGCAAAGAGGATTGCACTGCACTTGGGATGGTTACCGGAATCAGCAGAGAACTATTGTTTGCTCAGCATATCTTTACTGCTTTCATGTCGGAAGTGGCGACAAAGATTGATCGGATTCGAGGCGAATCAAAAGCAAATCAACGAGCGATGAAAAACCATCCTACGGCGTGGCAACATTTTCGCCTGGAGAATACCGACGTTTCCACGATTGCTCTCGGAGTTAAAGACACTGGTCTCGGGACCTTCGAAGAAGCTCTTTTGTGCATTATTCCTCCTCTCAGTTTGTCAAATCGACTACCGGTTGGCGCCGCAGTTGATTTAGTGCTTCGGAATATGGAGGGCGACGAGAATGTTCTCAATTGGGAGAAATCTCAAGAGGTTTACGAAGAGTTGCTGAATTTTGGAACCCGATTTCATTCAGCATCATGTTTGTTTACTGTGAGGGCTGCAGCGGCTGCAGTGGAATGCGTGAGGAGAATGCAAGACATGGAAGAACTTTACGCCGATAATTCAAAAGACCCGGACGCTGAACGTCTTCAAGGAGCGAAGAAGAAGATCTTAGGCGGCCTGAGAAACTTGATCAGCGACGATGTCAAGAAATTACTACAAGAGCTGTACAAACGGCAAAAACGGGAGCATGAATATCGATGGTTCATGCGACTTCAGCATGAAAGTTCCGAGACACCAAAGATCCCCCAAATGTGCGGAGACTCTGAGGACGAGGCTTCAGCCACAAGCCCTGCCAGTACCGTAATATACAAAGAGACCCCTGGCCCGGCGAAAGGCCCGACCTCTAGCTCCACTGAAGGAGAAACATTCCTGAATGGGGACGACGTCACTAAAGCTCTCGGTTATTCGCCCCTGCATAGCTATATCGTATCTGGCGTAGATAATGGGATGGACGATAAATTGCGGAGATACGTTAACGAAGGGGATATTCTGGCTTGGAGACCGCTTCATTATGCAGTGAAGTACGAAGGAAATTATGTGAGGTGGGTGCTCAAACCTATCCTACCTGAATAACACTGATCTCTTAGGGAACTTTTGAATTTGGGCGCCAATCCCAACGAACCCGACATATTCGGGTTTACGCCTCTACATTATGCGGCCGCGAAGGGTGACTCCATGATTCTAGATCAGCTTCTGGGGAGAGGGGCTCAAGTTGATGCCCACTCACGAGATGGAACGACTGCATTACATATTGCCGCAAAATATGGCCACCTCGTCGCTGTCAAGATGCTTTTGGATCATAAGGCTCAAGTGAACGTCAAAGATAGCACGAAACGCACTCCGCTACACTGGGCAACATATCGTCGGAAATATCGGGTGGTTGAAAATTTGCTGAGAAGCAGTTTATCAACAGCTCGTGTACACGACTTCCAACAAAAGACAGCGTTACACCTTGCGGCTGCACGCGGAGATATCTTGTGCGCAGAGATCCTAATTGACCACAGTCACCGAGAAGCGAGAGACCAAGCCGGAATGACTGCACTCCATATCTCAGCAATGAAAGGATCCCCAGAGATCGTGAAATTATTATTGAACCACAATTCCCACGGCGATGCCACCGACAGTGCTGGTTCAACTCCTCTCCACCTCGCAGTGTTGTATGGACACAAATCTGTTGTTGAAAGTCTGCTAGAACACAAAATCGGCGTCAACACCGAAGTACGTGACGCCAAGGAGAACACAGCTCTTCACATTGCAACTCTTGAGTGTCGCCAACAGATTGTCAAATTACTCCTTCGACACAACGCCGATACGCAGGCCTTGGACGGAGAAAATCACATAGCACTTGAAGTAGCCATGGCCAACGGATTCCAGGAAATAGTCGCGATATTGCTCCGACATGGGGAGATAGGTGATTGCATCGGCGATGGCGAGTATCGCGCTTTCTATACGGCAGCACAAATCCTCGAAAGGAACAAAAAACAGGACGAAAGCTATCAAAACTACCTAGTCATATGTAATCTATTCTTACAGCGTGAAGTGGATAGAGGACTTGCGGGTGTGATGGTGGGTACAGCTGCTCCAGTCAGCAATACGGACACAGAAACGTCAACCCAAAAGGAAGGCGACGGTGGGCCCCCCCCCACATATATTCCTAAGGACCATTCAGCTGCAAATATTCGCCCCAAACAAACAGCGCTCCACATTGCAGCGGAATTTGGACATGATTGCACGGCCAAGCTGCTGCTTGACAGAGGCGTGGATAAAGAAACAAAGACCGCGACAGGCCGCACAGCACTCCATCTCGCTGCGACGCATGGACGGACGTCAATAGTACAAATTTTGCTTATTCAAGGAGCAAATAAGAGTTCCAAAGATGACAACGGAGATATGGCACTCCACCTCGCCGTGAAAGGAAACCACATCGATGTGGTCCGCATTTTACTAAAATTGGGCGCTTCCGGCGATCCTGCAATCGATCGTTCTCAGACCTCTCCTCCTTCAGAGCGCGATGAGGTCAACTCCGAAGGCGCAGATGGCTACACGCCTCTGTCTTTGGCTGCAGCGAGAGGATATTGGAAGTTATGCCAGCTATTACTTCAACACAACGCAGATATAACAATCAACGATAGAGCAGGAAATACGGCCTTGCATCTAGCTACCATCGGGCGTTACGAAGTCACTGTGGAATGCCTCATCCAACACGGCGCACCTCTGGACGTTGAGAACGACTCTGGCCAAACACCGCTGCGCATATCGATTTCCGCTGGGACAGACTCTACAGAACGACGTCAGCGAGTTGAGCGATGGTTGTTGAAAACCCGAGATAATGCTAACAGGCCGTCATTACCTATTGCCAAATTGCTATTATCCAAAGGAGCAACCATCAACATAACCGACTGCCGTGGCAACACCGAATTGCATCTAGCCGCAAAGATGGGACAAGAAAAGGTTGTTGAATTACTACTAAAGCACGGAGCGGCTATCAATAATGCAAATGGGAGAGGACGGCGAGCGCTCCATCTAGCTGCCAAAAGAGGTCACAAAACGATTGCCAAATCATTGCTCGATTCCAAAGCTTCAGTAAATGCCCAGGATTCAAAAGGCAAAGACACTGCACTCCATCTAGCCCTTGTAGGAGAACATAAAGAAGTTGTTCAATTACTCCTCGAGTATGGCGCAGCTACAGATATCAAGAATCAGCACGGTCGGTGTGCAGATCTACGTTTTGTGTTCACCTCCTGTAAAGGAGGCGAAACTGTGGCACACGCCTTAATTAAACACGGAGCCGCCGTCAATTTCACGAACGATGCCGGCCGGACACCTCTACATACAGCTTGCAATTTGGGCTATGAATCGGTAGCGATGCTATTGCTGAAGCGGGGCGTGGATATTAATGCAAGAGACAATGAGGGAAATACAGCACTTCACATCGCAGTCCGGGGGAGCAGGGAAGGAGTCGCAGAGCTCCTGCTGCAAAATGGTGCTGCTATTAACACTGAAGATAGATATGGGCGAAGCCCCTCTGTTTGGGCTGCTATCTTGGGACGACGTGGTATGACCAAGTTAATGTGTGCCATCGCCGCAAAACCATCCTACCAGGGAAGAATTTACGAAACAGCCCTGCAGATTTCAATCCTTAAGCATGATATGGAGTCGGTGAGACAACTACTACGGTCAGGTGCCAACCCAGATGACAGTGATGAACACGGTTGGACAGCCACGTTATGTGCAACGCAATCAAATGCGGGACGACCAATTCTGAGGCTCTTGGAAAGTTTTCAGCAAACACAGGTGGAAACCCAAACACTTCCGCCGAAATCCTGGAGCACCCGCAACAAAGAACTGAATTTGCAGTTGCGCGGTGAACAAGAAGCTCTTTTCACTTGTACGTATTCCTCCTGGCCATGAACTTCGTTGGGGTATTAACTCTATGATTCTGCAGCTACTGGACACAAAGCACGAGCACTAGTCCAGGCAGATCACCCCTTTCCTCCCATCCCTGATGGGTGTGCACCGGATACCGGTGAATTTGTTGGATATTTCGAAATCACGGTACTAAAGACTCACCCTAAATCGTAAGTTCTCTATATATCCGAGCTATATAGTACTGGAGTCGTGACATAACTCGGTACAGAATTGTTGGATTAGGGCTGTGCAACGGGCCACTTCTCCGCTTCGATCGAATGCCCGGATGTGATCCGGAGACGTGGGGCTATCGGGGCGAGGATGGCAAACTCGAAAGTGGCGGAATACCCCGTGATTATAGCGTGATATATAAAATTGGAGACACCATAGGGTGTGGTGTTGATTATGAACGCCAGATGTTCTTTACTAAGAACGGAAAGCATCTTGGTAACCATTTTTTACCGCCAATCAATCTCAGAATGCTGCTAATATTGATTGACGTATGCAGGAATCGCATTTACAAATGTTTTTGGTCAGCTATTTCCAATCGTAGGTATGGCATCCGGTGGTCATATCCGCGCAAACTTTGCCGGACCATTCCAGTATAGCCCAGACGCGGGAGCACCTGCGTCAAAGGACAAACAGATGGAGAATATGTGCGTTGCAAAGATAAGCAAGGACTTAAACGGAATGATGCAGACGCAAAACAATGAAGGCGACCGACAAAAGAACGCACGAGATAGCCTCGTGGGTGAAGGTTCCGAGGATGAAGGAGATAATGCATCGGACGTGGAGTCGAACGCTGCCCAGAGAAGCCAATCTCCTGTCAGCATGTTCGAATCGGATAGCAACTGAGCAGTCGGGTTTACCCAAGGTGGGAGTGGTTCATACCATCATACATGATGCAAACTGTTTCAAGTACAGGTTAAAATGTTAGAACCAACAGAGTGGAGATACATGTGAATCGCTCGTGGCACTTGGGACGACCCGTATATAGCTATATATGGTATTCAAATAGCAGACAGTTTGAGTCATAATCTATAGTTAGGGACACCTAATTACTTGGGTGTCGTGACTTTCGATCTGGCCTCGATTATCCAGAAATTGATTATTGAAAATTAGCCAAGGAAAATCCAAATTTCCAATAACCAAATCAGGTAATTATCACCAACAATCACTCGAATCTTCTGAAATTTCTCCTCTGCAACTACCAATTTGGTAAAGGGGAAAAAGGGTTAGACTTTTCTTACTGGAGTAAAGGCACACTAAAGTTGAGGCTTAATATAAATCGGGTGTAGGCGTCACCATCCAGATATACTCGTTCAGCTCTATTTATCCCGGCAGCAACTACATACATATTTATGCTTTGCCATCACACCCCTGATTTTCTAGATTAGATCGGAGCTGATGTCGATGCAAAGCGCCAAGTCAACTCAGCACAGTTTATCTGCGTCCGGAGGTAACCGAATTTGTGCTACACAGGTGCAACATGCGTGCCAGCGGCAGGTTTGAAGCTGAGCTGGTCAATTTATGTTGAATCCGGAATAAGTCTATTCTTGCAGTCTCCACATCTGTGCAATTGAAAACCATAATAACAGTATCACTGCTTGGATCACCCAAGATCGCGCTCAGGGCAAGCGCAGAGTCAATGGCATCAAGCAACAAAGGCGGAGTATAAGCAGTGCGGAAGTTATACCGAAACGCAAAATCCGCTGCCGTTTTTAGATTATGTTTCTTTCGCCCATATTAGCCGAAGGTTAACGGAAGTGAAATGGGAAGAAAGCAAAGAAGAAATTATACAGTTGGGGAAGAAGTCACAGCACAGTTATTGGTATGATTTGGTAAAGAGGGGAGGTAATAGTGGAGTGATGGGAGCCAAAAAGACAATTGCGGCGAGGATTTATCAGCTTAAGTCAGGACATGCACTGATAGTGAAATACCTATTGCGGATCGGAAAAAGAAGAGATATGAA
>Ga0307512_10001469_pt1 | contig 33244 bp, 34 predicted proteins | sample 14_EM_MG_FD_200267 | JGI IMG/M metagenome (GOLD analysis project Ga0307512, IMG submission 200267) | Populus trichocarpa ectomycorrhiza microbial communities from riparian zone in the Pacific Northwest, United States - 14_EM | ecosystem: Host-associated > Plants > Roots > Unclassified | place... | reverse complement strand
GAGGGGGCGAAATGGAAACAAACTTGGGGGGGGCCAGCCACCAGCTCGCGAAGATGAGACCACTGGGGTGATCTGCTTACTCTTTCTTCCGCCCTGAGCAAGAGCCGCGGTGGCCTGAGAATGAGCAGCGGGAACCTGAGTGTCAACAGCGGGCTTCGGCCACTCGACGCCAGCAGCTCTCGCGGCAGCGATTGGGCCCGCTCGATGGCCAGGTACAGACTCAAACACACGGGCGAGGAGAAAGAGGTCGAGAACCATGTCACGCGGGAGCGTGATCATGTCCGAAGTGGTTCCGGCCTGAGGGTTGACTGGGGATTTGGGAGTGGGTGGCTGAGGCATCTCGTACTCTTGAGAAATGTAATGGTCAGGGGTGGTATCTTCAGGGAAAAGGGTTGGCTTGCGGATAGGAGTAGGAGAACAAGGACTTTTCTGCGGCTTGTTAAAAATCCCCGCTGGTGCGGAGCGCTCCGGCGATCTCGGAGCCTCGAGAGATGCCGTACCACTATTTATGGGCGCGATAACCCCCAACTGCGGCGCCGAAAGGACGGGCTCAATGGATTCTATGACAGAAGCAGACGTACCCCCGCTGGCCGCTCCATATTCCAACACCTCGCCATCGACAAAAGCCGATGGGTCGGTATCATATTCTAATTCCGAGTCAGCTTCAGAAGCGTCCAGCTTGCGAGTATTTCATTTGCTATATTTTGGAACTGACCCTTTCTCTCACCCTCTGACTCCGAAGAGTTGGTTTCCAGACGCCCGGCAGGCGACTCGCCCATTGCCTGTAGCTTTTCTTTCCTTGTGGGCTTCTTGGTTGGATCCATTTTTGGCTGGGCCCGGCTAGAAAGGGGGTCTTCGGATGCGACAGGTGGATTGTTGTTAAGATGTGTTGTGATTGGCAAAGGAGTAAAGGAAATGAAGGATGGTAGTTTGTTTTTCTAGAGCCGAACGAATGATAATCTATGACACATTGGACCTCTTATCGGCCCATCATATCTCGATCATCGCGATATTCTAGTACCGTTCCAACGTCTCGGATTATGTATTCCTTACATACTCCCCGCACAAGGGCGGATGGTCCTGTCGCCGGCCAACTGCAGGAAGGTCATGACGGCTTGCATCCAGCCAGTCGCCATGTTCGGCTCGGAGCTGTGGTGGAAGGGAGACCAGACCAGGGCACCATCGGTCAGGCAAACGAGTTGCAGCTTCTGGTCAACCAAGAGGCGCGTGCGACCACAGGCTGTTTCCGGACGACCAACCTGGAGGCTCTGTCTATGGTGTCGGGACCCAGACCAGCGGCAGCCCAACTGGAGAACAAGCAGCGGCGAGTCGGGCTACGGCTGCTCAGCCTCCCACGGGCGATCAGGCAAGAGTAGTGGTGGGTGCCCCAACGGCCATCGGGAAGCGGGAAAGCACAGTTCTGCCAGAGGAACCAGAGACACTCGACGCGGAACTGTTGCAGGAAGAGGAGGGCGAAGTCAAGGCTGAGGCAGAGAAGCGTCGGCCCGGACTGGCCATGTTCACGGACGGATCGCGACTAGACGATGGCGCCACCGGATACTCGATGGTATGGCAGAACGGGCGATCTCGGGTGGACATCAAACCCACATGAGTCACAACCAAGAGGCCTACGATGCGGAGTGTGTTGCCCTCGCCAGGGCACTGAAAACGGCTTCGAGAAGACAAACGCTCCCCAAAAGGGTCACGATCTTCACGGACGCTGAGGCTGCCATCAGGCGGATGGCCTCGGAGGAACCTGGCCCCGGCCAGATGTACGCGCTCCAGACACGGAAGCACATCGCGGTGCTACGGGGGGTCAGGCCGGACATCGCCATCGAGATCCGGTGGCGCCCGGCGCACAAGGGGGTCCCAGGAAACGAGAAGGCTGACGAATGAGCCAAGCTCGCGGCGGAGGAGCCAGACGCCTGCGGAGTGGAATGGCTAGGATACTCGGACCGGACGGGGGCGCGCGCGATGCCACTCCCCAGATCCCCCGCACACCTTAAGCAGGAGATCTCCGAGAAGAAGTGGGCGGAAGCCCGCCGATGGGCTGGAGGCCGGGGCTCCAGGAAGAAATACAAGATGCCGAGCAGGCAGAAGCCGGACGGCACGGTTGCGGGTAGCTCCAAGAGGCGTGAGGACTGGGCAATGGATCACCGTTCGATCGCCTCGAGGCCCTGCCAGCTGAAGACAGGCCACTGCCTCACCGGGCAGCACCTACACCGGGCGAAGAGTCGGCCCACCACCCGCTGCTGGTGGTGTCCGTACCGGACGCAGACGCGGGATCACCTCTTCACGGTGTGTCCCGAGTGGAAAGCCCAGCAGAAGAACTTGTGGGCAGAGGTTAGGAAGGAAGTTGGGAGGGGGAAAGACCGGTTCAAAATTCGCGACCGCCTTGCCTATAGGAGGTGCAGCCAGGCGGTGCTAGACTCCCTCTCCACTGCGGATGTGGGAGGGTTGGTTCCGGCTGTGGAAGACGCGGTGAGCGAGGTGTCAGAGTGGGAGCGTCGGGAGCGTGGGGAGCGTGAGGAGAAGCGGAGGGTGGAGGCCGAGGAGCTGGGTGCCGGAAGGGAGGAACCGCTGTTTTTCCCGACACCCTCCTTCATGGCATCTGCGGAAGAGGAGTAGGGGGCGGATCTCGGTTTCCTTTGTTCCTTCCTTTGTTTCTCTTTTGTCATTCCCTTTGTGGCTTCTTTTCCTTGGTGCGTATTTTATTCTCTTGGGACAGGCCTGGGCGGAGGGCAAAGGGGAGCTTGCAATGGGCGGACTGCGGACGGGAAAACCCGACAGTGTGTATCTCAGCATGTCAGCATGTCACATACGAGTAACTAATAAATACACAGAAATAAATAAATAAAAATCAGCTCTTGTCGATTGAGTATCAGATAATCCATCTTGTTTCAAGGAACCTGCTCGGTCTATTTCATATTCCAATAACCAAGGGAATACCCAATAATCAGAGACTACTGTATAGTGAAGCAAGGGGTAGAGGTAAATGACACTGATACATAGTCCTGTAAGGGAACGCATGCTATCCCCGAGGGGCGGTAGCGGCGCTGCGTCGGCGTGTCGGCGTATGCGTAACGTTCAATTCGGTTCAGCGTTTAGACGAGCCAATATTGCGTTATATCTATGGTATTGATAGCACATCCTTACAAGACGATATCACTACCATTCATTTTACCCCCCCTCGCACTATACAGTACAGTACATATATGATGTATGTATGAGAAGTATACTAATTTCCACCGCTTCTCGAATACCCGTTGCCATGGTACGACTCCCCACTGTCTAACAATACCTATCTAATAGAATCGGATTTGTCATCTGATCTGGAGGTGGTACTCGAGGTTTGATGGACTTCAGGTTTGCGATAATAGAGTAACAGAGAAGATGTAAGAATTACTGGTATGTGCATCACAAATCAGAACGTCGATCGCGCTTTTGTCTCGGGTGATAGTAGTTAGGGCGCCCGTTTATCCCAATCCTAATCTGACTTCATAGCCACTGGATGAGTACCGCGCTACCTCGCGTGCTCGCCACAAGTCCCCCGCTCGGGAGTCGGTCCGAATCTCCACTTCTAACAGCAATGGTGTCGAATGGTCAATCCACCTAGAAATCCACATATGCATTGTTTATCTCCTCACTACCGTATTATACTCGTAGAACAAATGGCAGGAAAGCAAACGCCAAGACAAAAACTTTACCCACTGGCTAAACACCGCTCTTTGTCGCTGACTCGCCGTCCAACAGCCGACCCTGTTCCTCTCCCATTCCGAGCCTTTTCCTTCCGACCACCGCTGCAATAGCACCGATAACAGTACTCCTCGCGACGCAAAGTCCGGCAACACAGAGCCCCATGATCACGAAGAACATGAGAGCCGTGCCGCTCGCCAATCCTGGGCCTCTGCCTACAGCCTCCGCACAGACCCTTCGCATCTTATTGGGACGTTGTGCCTTTCCGAAAACCGCTTTCGTTTTTGCAAGAACACCGACGGGCGCCAGGAGATGCGGACATACGGCACGAAGGTATGCTCCATGCGGGTCGCTGCCGCCACCGAGGTAAACCGGCGTGAAGATTATGTCCGAATCCCCGAGCTTGGCGACGGCGCGTTGTGTGGCGCTGTAGAGGCTCAATCGCAGAGAAGTAGTGGTGAAGTCGGGTTGGAGGATTGTGTCATCAGGATGTGGGGCGCCGCGGTGGGCAATCACCATGATCTTGGCGTTTGGATGGGCCTGCTGGCGGAGACGTGCAAGAAAGACGGCCAAAGTGCGCGTGTACAGCTCCACGTTTTGGCTCTTCATGACCAGATCCTGGATTCCCACATCGACTACAACATAGTTGACGGGGCTCGTGGGAACAGATGCGCTAGGGAATCGCCAGGCCGTCATCAGGTTGTCAATGTGTCGCGGATCGAACTTGTCCTTGATGTCTTGGGAGTGGCCATTGAAGTCCAGCGAAGAAGTGTAGAAATACTGGTCCGCCAGTCCCGGAAGATGTCGGCTGTCGCAATGTCCAATAAGGCATGTTCCAGCGGAATAGTGGGAATGCCGTACTCCCAACTTCTCTCCGAGTTTGTAGTGAACAGTCGAGAAGATGGCATCCAAAGGCGACTCGAGAGCCACACCCGCCGGTGGCGCATATTTGTCCGCCCTGTAAAAGCCCCCATGGCGCTCAGCATCGATCCCCTCGCCGATAAATTCAATCGTCGGACGTAGCGATTGCTTCTCAATCCACTCGTGGCCCTGCGTAACTTGCGTATTCTCCACCAACAGCCCCTCGAAACTGATGGGCGTATCGGAGATACCGGTGAGGCGTACAGTGTGTGGTTTCAACATCTTTCCCCCCCCTACGCCACGAGTCTCCTTCGGGCCCCCAAACACGATCGGAATTTGGTAGCCCTTCGTAGTGTGTTCGCTCGTGTTGAAGTTGTCGATATTGTAGCGCACATTCATCCCACCATCCACCGATACGACAAATGAGTAATGCTGCACCCTGCCTTGCGGCTTGGGCAGCAGCTTCAGTGACACCTTCTCACCAAACACCAGAATTGTCACCGAGTTGCCGGGCCAGAGCGTGGAGTGGTACGCACGCGAGTGCGGATGACCTGTTGGAGAGCGTAGCCATCGACCTGTAAACTGCACCCACACAGTTTGAGTATCACATTCCCTCGACAACTCATGTGTGCGGGGTCTCATACACTAAAAAGATTCGGATGTGTTGTCGGCGTGATCAGCAGCTGTTGGTGGAGCCTATACTTGGTCTCGTCGAACTCTTCAGAGCGGGAGCCCCCATCAGCCGCGACGACAGCGACCAAGAACAACAGCGCAGCAGCGAGAACGGAGGAGACGATGCGCATCACGAATTTGGGGTCTATCGTTGGTGTGCGATCATGCGTAGGAGGTAGGCGCACAACCACGGAGGATCCGAGACTCCTGGCCGGGTCGGGAAGGCAGTGGCTAGCTCGTTAGCACTGGTGGACGCGAGCACGGCAGCTAACGCGTGTATTGGTAGAGGCGAGAGGGGGGCTTCGGAGGCCGTATGGCGATGGTCCAGGCAGAAACAGCACGGGAAGCGAAAGAAAAAGAGAAACGAGTTGATGGAGCTCGCCACTCCTTTTTTCCCCAGCGGCCTAGCAGCTCCAAAAGCACGAGACGGCGTGCGCTACCAGGTGGTCGCAAGTAACTAGCTGGATTTAGAACGCTCGCCCAGCCCTCAGAAGAAAAACAGGAATGGAAGAGCGGCACAACGCCGGATTCCATGTTTCACTGCCTAGACTCAAATCTGTATACATAAGAGCCTCATCATACTCTAAGTAGTTAGTTACGCAACATTGTGGCTGTGTTACATCAAGCCGATTGGATGCATTCGACGATGCATAAAATCAAATACTGAACATTCATTATTTCAATATCTGTCCCTATGTTCTAAAAGTCACAAATTTCCCAGTTGGCCAAACTCTAACGTTAGCCAGGTAACTAGAAGCAGGACGCCGGGTACATAAACCTGACAAACAAACCCCACTTGCAAGTAAGTATTCAACCATTAGTTGTATCAAACCATGGGCAAACTCAAAAGCCGCGATGCCCACCCTTGTAAGGACGTCAAAATCGGCGAAAAGCCTACAAGGTAAATCAGATACTCTCGTTAGCAGTAGTAAGAGCCGTCGTCAAGTGGAGCCCAAAACTTAGTGATCATGGCTTTCCTCCTTGTTTGGATGGATTGTGGAAGATGATCGAGTTGGTTGCGGTTAATTGGGAGCAGTAAACTGCTACGAGCCAGGTGTGAAGCCGAAGGGCGTTGCAACATGGCATGGAATCAATTTGGAAAGAACTGAATCATTGGATTCTTTATTGTCATACAGATCCGGCCTTGAAGTTAGCTGTTCGTATGGATCGTCAGCGAGTACAGATATGGAGTATGTATACTACTAGTATGTGAATAATTCCAAGAGTATCGTGGAACACTTCCACAAGCTAGGCAAGATCACCAAACAAGAGCCTGTCGCCAACGTCGACGACGGGGAAACATATCTCCTCTACATATAACAAAGGTCCTCACCCGACGTGGCCAGAAAAACCCCTGCGTCACGCAGCATGGCGAGCGCGAGATAATAACCCTTGTTAGAGCTGTCTCCGTACGCGGCTATGTCTATTCCACCTTCCTCATCACCAAGGGTATGGTGCATACCTACGGATCCTTCAGCAGCGCATTCCCCAAAGCTGCAAAGGACGAAGTTCACTTTGCCAGATCCCCAAGATGGTGGACAGACCATGGGCTCGGCTACATTGGCTGACTGAGGTCTGCGAGCCAAACAACAGGCACATAGTTCATACGACCAGTCAAGAAGCAACTCTGATACTCGATGGATATCTCTCACGTCAACGCAAAGTTCTGCCGCTTCTGCGTGGATCACGACATTATGCTCTGCTGTCTCCCTGCGCACTCCATGCACTCCTTCATCCGCCGGATGTCGCTCTTTTCGCACCCCTGCAGAAGGCGTACAGCAAAGTGGTTGAAGACTGCTTCCCGGCAACCGATGTCAGCATCAGTCATCGGCAGTTTCTCCCCCTCTATAAGAAGGCCTGGGCACACGCGTACACGAAAAACCAACATCGAAAGTGGCTTCTGGAAGACTGGTATTGTCCTGCTAACCCTCGCGCGCATCGGACAGTAACCCCTTTGACATCCCGAGAACCAAGGTCCGATGGTTCTGCTACTGGTATGCTCGCACCCACACTGCGACCACTGTGCCTCCGCCCTATCTATTTCTCTATCCACATATATTTCTCTCTTTCCCTATGCTTCCCTATGCTTCTCTCTTTCTCTTTCTTTTATAGAGGTAGATTCAACATAGGGTAATACAATTACACAATCTGGCTTCTACTTACTTAGTCACCTGAATATTCACTAACGTACCTAGACTAGCACCCGCACCGAGTGATTGAGTGTGAATGGCGTCAGGCACTAGGCGATGGCGAGGAAGTCCCGCTGGAATCTCTTTTCCCCGTTTATCCATCATTCACACGCGACCCAGGTAGATCACGGCGGATATATGTACGGTGCGTTTCCTGTCCGCAGTCCGCGCACGGCGGCCTGTCGCAAGTTCCCCGTTGCCTTCCGCCCAGGAATGTCCCATAGAGATTGATACGAACCGAGGAAACCACAAAAGAAGCGAGCCTGGAGGGGAAGAAATGAGAGAGCGACTAAAAGGAAAAGTTGAACAAAGGAAAAAGGTATCCCGCCCTCACTCCTCTGCGGATGCCATGAAAGAGGGCGTGGGTAGGAACAGCGGCAGTTCCTTCCCGGCGCCTGGTTCCCCCCCCCCCGGGGGCCCAGCTCCTCCACCTCCGCCCTGCGCTCCTCTTCCCGCTCCCATTCTGACACCTCGCCCCCGCGTCTACCTCAGCCGGGACCAGCCTTCCCACATCCGTAGTGGAGAGGAAGTCCAATACCGCCTGGCTGCACCTGCCGTCGGAAAGGAGGTCCCGGATCTTGAACCGGCTCTTCCCCCTCCCTGCCTCCTTCCACACTTCTGCCCGCATGATCTTCTGCTGGGCTTTCCACTCGGGGTACGCCTGGAAGAGGTGATCCCTCGTTTGCGTTGGGCACTGGCACCACCAGCGCTGGAAAGTAGGGCAGCTCTCCGTCCATTAGAAATACTGCCCAGAGAAGCAGTAACCTGTCTTCATCCGGAAAAACCTCGGGGCAAGCCTCTTGGTGCTCCCAGCAACGCAACGTACCCTCCGGCCTCCCGCCCATTGCCGTGCCTTCACCCACTTTTTCTCCAAGATCCCTCGCTTGAGTTGTGCGAGGGACCTGGGAAGCGGCACCGCGCGTGCTTCCATCCGGTCCGAGTACCCCAGCCGCTCCACCCCACGGGCGTCTGGCTCCTCCGCTGCGAGTTTGGCCCACTCGTCGGCCTTCTCGTTCCCTGCAGCTCCCTTATGCGCTGAGCACCACCTGATCTCGATGGCGATATCCGTCGGGCCCTCTGAAGCACTGCAATGTGCTTCTTTGCCTGGGGCGCATCCATTTGGCCGGGGCCAGGCTCCTCTGAGGCCATTCTGATGGCCGCCCGCACGCCGTAAAGATCGTGACCCTCTCCGGTGTGATCAGCCCTTCTCGTGGCAGTCTCTAGCGCCCTGGCGAGGGCGGCGCACTCCGCAAGTCCCGCTGGAATAACGTCTGGCAAGACTCCGGAAAGCACTGTCACATATTCTCTTGAGCCACTTGGGCGTGTTACGTCATGTCGGGTGCCTAGAGTGTTTGCACACGTCAGATAACTTTGATCACCTCAATGTTAAGTGCAACAAAGCTACTCGTCCGGACCTACATATTGACTTCTCCATATCGACACCCGAGGGATTTCCGCACAGCCACTCCATGACGATAAACCCTTGTGTCGGTGTTGCTATTGTGGTAAACATAAAAACATCGTCATAACACCTGCAGTCTCTCGTTTTCTGCCCGCCATCTGGGTGTCGTCGGTAGTTCGCATCGTCCACGATGGGGGTACCTAGTCGAAGCGTGGGTAGATTTGAGAAATGGCGGCGAGGACGACCTCGCCGGGCCTACGCGTGTGGTGTACTGCTGTAGAGAAAGGATGTTGGGGAGATCAGGAATTGCCTTAAGATTTGCACATTGAATACTCTCGAACGTCCCCACCGCCCAGCCCCACCGTTTTACGCGGTCATGGAACTCCCCGTTGCCCAACCGAAAGCAGTCCCCCGCACCAGCCGTAAGTACAACAATGATGGGTCCGAACTGTGAGCCACGGAGATTGCGAACTTACACCACAACCAACAGCGGGAGCGAACAACATCTCACTTCCTTTCCACAGGACACAGCAACACATTTTCCACCTCATTCCTTCGGGTTGACGACACTCCCCACTGTTTCACTGCCACGATACTTAACATATCCACATATCCATCCGCTTCTTCCTTGCGGCCCACAGTTCTCATCTTTACTCCATTACCGCGCTCAACAATGCCTCGTATCGCCAGGACCCGCACCACAAAGGCTAGCGCCGCGGGTATGGGCATCCGCAAGAAAAAGTATTTCTTCCCTCCCGAACCTTTTCGCTCCCATGGCGACGCCGTGATCGATGCTTACCAGTAGCCTATAGGCCGATCGTTCCCTCAAAGAGAGTTCTCAAAGAGGGTGCTAAATCCCACTGCGAATCGTCGTCCGCTACCACTAGCTCGAGGCAGGCGGTCGACACAGAAGACGGTCAGAAGCTCGATGATCCTGTGCCTTCACCGTCTCCAGCCTCCGAATTGTCCTCTAAGAGCTTCATGATCTTGGTGCCTGAACTGAAGGGCAAGAAGTCCGATTACACGAAATACGACAGCTATGGTCACGAAGTTTCGGTGCTCGGTCCCGGATCCCATAAGACTCGCAACAGGTTAGTTACACCTCCCGCTTCTCCTCCCACGCCCGGAAGTCCTAACGTCTGGTGATCCTTTGGCGATAGTTTGGCCGCCATTGTCAAGAAAGGCGGATTGGGAAATCGCAGTGCCGAACCCGAGGAGAAGCCCGCTACTAGGGAGATTACTGCCGCCAAGAAGAAACCCGCCATCGAGAAGGATCCCGCTGCCGGGGACAAGTCCGCCGTCAAGAAGGCGCCTGCCAGGAAGCCGACCACCACGAAGTCCGCAGCCGACTCTTCTCGCGAGCGCGTGGCCGTCGAGAACAGAAAGTTGCGCAGCAAACAGAGCACTTTGGTACCCAAATAGTTGTCATCATTTGCGAGTTTTTCCTATGCTTGAGTATAAAGTTTCTTTCTGCTTTCGCCGATCCGGATTCTGGAGGTCGAATCTGGCAAGGTGTTGGGAATGTGATTCCACGGAACTGGCGTTTTCATGATGCACCCCGTACCAGAGAGTATATGGATCTCCTACTGTGCCAACGAAAGGGTGGGCACTTTTTTTTCCCTTTTTTTTTTTTAAGGAGGGGGGGTGTTGTGGGTTCTTGGGTGCCTTGGTGAGGTCGCTGAGATTGCTACATAGTATCTATGTACTGATCCTTGGTGCTGAAGTGATGCTTGGGTGCAAAGACGTAGTTACACTCTGTAGCAAAAGAACGTAAAATTGACGCTATCAGCGTAGCTGAGATGTAAACACTGTGCCGGTGAGGGAGATATCACCCAACCAAGATCATGGAGATACCCTGCACAGCTGCGGTGTTTGGTGGTAGATTGGGGAGGAGATTGTCAAGGTAAATTTATGAACGGATGTGGTTTCAGAGGTGAATCCAATGCTCATTCTAATGAACTATAAGTATAAGCTCTATTTAACAACGTTTGTAGAAGATCGTAGAAGAATTGAGGTGCCAACCATGGATTTCTTCACACACTTTTTCCATAAAACTAATTGTTCGTATTCAGCACAAATAGCATGTCTCTATGCATGGATACTCTATGTGTGAGTGATAACTGGTGAGTCGATTAGTTGTGCATTTAAGGTTGGGTTTGCGGGATGCCAAGCTCTCCTCGTGAACCTAGTCGCCAGCCTCGTCGCGTCTTCCCACCCATCCTTCCACCCCACCACACCAGCGCCGCCACGATACCAACACCAACAACGATGTCGGCCGCACGACTCTCTCTCGCGGAGACGCGTCAGCGCCTGTTCGCGTCGGTGTTCTCCCCGAGTCAATCGAACAACCCTCAGTCATCTGCAACGATCCCACCCACACCCGAGCCTCCTACTCCGTCGCATGGATACAACACTCGGCATCATGTGCATCAGCTCTCATCGCCGCCAGTCGACGCCGTTGCGCTTTTGCCTAGCCCTGCAGTATTTCAAGCTCGCGAACAACAAGCATGGGAGACGGCGACCGCTTTTCTGCGGTTGCCCGATGGTCCGCTGCCACGGACAGTTAGAGATTGGATGAAGATTCGCGGAGAGCCAAGCCCAAGGGCGCTTGCGGCTATTAGGTACCTAATGCTTAATAATGAGGACGGCACCTCGCAGGGGAGGGAGAATCTTACCGAATGGTATACGTGTGAGGTCCGCAGGCATTTTATGCGCTGGGTACGGACGGAGTGCGAAATTCCTAGAGTGAGCTGATCTGTACTGAGGAGAGGGGTGCAGTGAAGGTGGATGATATTGATATTTTGGTCGGAGTAATAGAATACTCAGAAACCGGCGGCCCTACTAGAGAAAATCCTGGAGACGTTGGTTGGCGCGCAGTCAATCTATCTCTACCAATTCCGGACTTTCCTCTTACCAGTACAGGTCACCGAACCCTCGCCGCGCAAAACGTCGAAGCGGGAGACGAAAAAGAAGGATGTGGTGCAGGAAGTGGATAACAGTGATCCTCGGGTCAGGTCATTCCTGAGATCGCTGAATTCTATTATATCCTACTCTCTTCCAGATCCGGCGTGGAGCGAGCTCGTTTATACTGTTTTTCTGGAGCTTTGCGGAGTCGCAGTGGGAATCTCCATGAGTGAGGAGGCGGCGGCCAATATGGAAGAGGCCAGTACCATTATCAGTGAGGAGGGCACTGAGATGGACGACATTTACGACAAGATGCCACAGAGCTTCCTGACTGAGACAGATCTTGATGGTGATTCGATCATCGCTACAGATGAAGGTAATCCAATCGACCCTGCAGTACTCGACGGAATTCACGATTTTGAGCGTTACAAGAACGAGCCGAAGGGGAAGCAGGCGGATGCCAGTCGGAATGTCCTCAAGCTCTGGGGGGCTATGGAGCGGATTAGCGTTGGCGGTGGAGGTAGGAGGGGCGAACGTGTGTTCGCAGAGGTGATCAATACTCTGATAACTTTATACATCAATCAGACGTTTGCGCAACATTGGCAGAGCCCTAGCACCGCTGGGAGCGAACTGGATATGTGGGTTCAGAATACCCTTGGGCGTTTGATTGTCGACGTATTGTTTTGCCCTTGGGTGGACGACCTCGACGGCGTCGGCGATATAAGGCTCGACAAACTCAGCCCAAGGGAGAGTTTGAGGGTGACTCGTGAGAGTACCGACAAGCGACTTAGGGGTGGTATGGACCTCGACCCTTGCCCCACCGTACAAGAGGAACAGAAGAGGCGTCACGAGGACCTCGAGTGCTGGAAGAGGATTGCGATAGGAAGGCTTGGAAGGCTACGGGTCAACGAGCTCTTCGATATCATCGTCGACTGGCCTCAGAGCCTCGGTGGGGTTGAGGATCTGAAGGTAATCCCACAGTGACGTGCTGTTCAAGCTATCTGGACTAATAACCTGCAGACGTACATTGCTACCCCTCAGACAAGAGCACATCTCACTGCCACATTCTCGGCGGCGTTGGGTGCTCGCATTCTCCACCCTGCTGCTGCGACGTCAGATGTTCTCGGAGCCTACATCCGACTCATCCGTGCTTTTACAGTGCTGGATCCGCGTGGCGTGTTGTTGGATCGCGTTTCCAATTCGATTCGCCGATACTTACGTGACCGTGAAGACACGGTACGCGTCATCGTCCGCGGGTTGATGGCGGGCTCACTCATGGGTCCGGAGGCGGACGATGGCCTGTCGGAACTGGCTACGGAGCTGGGCAAGGGCATTCCTGCACTTAATGCGTCGTCCAGCGGCCTCGAGGACCTCGATTTCGAGGACATGGCGTGGACCCCCGATCCCATCGATGCCGGCCCTGAGTTCAAACGGAATCAGGGCTTGGATGTCGTGGGATCCCTCATTACTCTCTATGAGAGTAAGGAGGTCTGGCTGAAGGAGGTACAGCAGGTCCTTTCTGCCCGACTCCTCGCAGTGGGGGTCTACAATTTTGAGAACGAGATCCGGTCGATTGAGCTTTTGAAGCGCCGCTTCGGCGACTCTTCGACCCAGAATTGTGACGTGATGCTAAAGGACATGCTGGATTCAAAGCGACAAGATTCGACCATCCGCGACATGGCCCGTAGTGCTGCGCCACTGGCGTTCACACAGCTTCCCCCATTGCACGCCAAAGTCCTCTCGCATCTGTTCTGGCCGGATTTGAAACAAGAAGAGTTCCGCATCCCACGTGGTGTCGAACTGGCTATGAAATTATACCAGGAGGGATTCGAACGCTTTAAAAAAAAGCGCAAGCTCGAATGGTACATTGCCCTTGGCACGGTCTCTCTCGAAATAGAGCTTGAAGACCGTGTGATCGTCATTCCCGACGCGAGCCCAGCCCAAGCCGTCGTGATTGACGCGTTCGGCGATAACGAAAGTCTGGATGACGAGCCGAAGACCATGGCCCTGGAGCAACTCGAACAGGAGCTCAACATGCCATACTCCCTGCTACGTCCCGCTCTGACCTTCTGGGTCGAGAAGAATGTGCTGCGTGAGGACCCTCCTCGAATGTTCACCGTCATCGAGAATCTCAAGAACGAACCTGATGCCGCCTCTCCAAATAACCAGGCGTATTATGCAGCCGAGAACCTTGACGTTATCGACGAGGAAAAGGCGAAGGAACGGCAAATCGTCGAGCAGTTTGTTATTGGCATGCTTACCAATGGTGGCACCATGAATGCAGACCGCATCCGCATGATGCTGGGCATGCTGGTACCTGGCGGATTCCGCTGGTCTACTGAGGAGCTCGGTGAGTTCCTTGTTGAAATGAAAGAAGGAGGGAAGATTGCGCCTTCAGCAGGAGGATGGAAAGTTGTTTAGATGGAAAAGGGTATTTTGTGTGGCGTCCGGTGTCCTAGCGTCTGTTTGCTTTACTTTTTTACACAGCGATACCTATTGTTTTATTATATTCCTTCCATTGTTTTTCGTTTATCCAATGTTGTCCTGCCTTGGCAGTCTGCGAATTATTACCTTTGGCACTAACCGTAGTGACATCGAGGAACGAGGCGATACCACGTGACGAGCGAAGTGGGGGTCTGCAATATCCATTGCATGTAAATAAGTAGTAATGTGTCTATGTAAAATTTTAAATGCCCCTTCCTTGCTCCAAGTACTGTCGTGTTTCATTTTTCAGCGCCGAGAAAAAAAAACACCGAACTGTGGAACATGAATCACACCAATCCCTTCCAACGGTAGTGCATACTTATGTACAGCTACATACTTATGCTTACCTAAAACAAAATAAAAAAAATAAAAAAAGAATGAGTAAATTAATGATTGTTTAAGGAATGATCTAGACTATGGTGGCGCACTTTTTAACCAGGTTTCCCGTCTGCTGTCCGCGCGTGGCGGCACGTTGAAAGCTCCCCTTTGCCCTCCGCCCAGGCCTGTCCCAAGAATATATGTATGATGCGCGCCAAGGAAATCGGAAAGGAAAAGAGTCCGAACAAAAGGAAGAACAAAGGAAATCGTCATCTGCGGATGCCATGAAAGAGGGCGCGGGTAGGAATAGCGGCAGCTCCTCCCCGAATCGTAGTGTACCCCTTCCAACAAGGCGGGAATCACACGACGCGAGATCGCAGTCAAGATCATGAGCGGACAGTGCAGTGCATACGGTAGTGCTGCTATGGCAAGTTAAGTAAGTAGAGGTTTTTATGAGCAGGTACTATATAATAGGTACTACATATGTATGTGCCTATGTATTTGGGGGTATTTCACCTGGTCTGTATCATGACCTTCGGACCGCCTATCGGTCAGGAAAGACGGTGAACACTGGCCGTCAGTATTTCTCCTGGACTATCCGCTCTATGTCCACTCGTTTTAAAAAGACGCATTGAGCGTGAAGACAGAAGACAAAGCAATTATCATATCCATTCGCAGCCCTGCGACGCCGAGAAATCATCATTACGAAAAACCTCAGATCAATCAATTCCCATCGACATCACTAACTTGACAAATACACGCACTCACGCAAAAACAATATGGTATCGCCATGATCTAGATAGGCAGCATGCGACCACTGACAAAAACAAAAAATCGCAAAACAGCATGTAAAGGCAGAGCACTTCATCCATCCCTAGATCCATTCCGATCTTTTACTACACCAACTTTCTCCCCTTCCCTGGTGCCCCAACTTTGCCCTTCAGAGCGCCCACAAAGTTGACAGCCACAGCGATGACCATGAGAACACATAGGATGGTAGGTCCATACTTCTCATGATACCCGACCGCGCGTCTGGCCCTCATCATTTTCACCCGCCAAAGATACAGTCCTGCAGCATAGAACAAACTCGCTACAGCCGTGATCGTGAACCCAAGCGAAGCGTACAACAGCGCGCTCGTCGTATCCGCCGCAAAATTGAGCAGTGTGGTGGCAACCGCCGACATGATGACCGCAAACTCAAACCACGAAAGGAATGTACGCTCTGCAGCAAAGTAGACCTTTGGTTCAACTCGCACAGGGACGAAGATGCGTTTTCCTGGGGGCGCCCGGAATTTGCGCGCGTAGATTGTGCCCGAGAGGAGAGCGGGGATTTCTACTTGCGTGGAGCGCGGGCGCGGGACCAGGTAGTTAAGGTAGTGGAGAGCTGTAGTTCCGGCGTGCTGAAGCCTTTTAGTCATACCTGGTCGGCGGCGTCGGCGGAGCGGAGTATCGTCTTCGTCGTCGGAGGCTTCGGAGTCGTAGATGGGATAGTCTTCGGTCTCTTGATTGTCCGCTGCAAGCCGCTCTTCCTCGTCCATAACGCCGTTGCCGCCTTGGTGCGTGACAACGGGGACAGCGTGAGCATTGCCGTTGGCATTGGATTCGGCGGCGTCGATGAGGCGCTGCTCGGCGCCATTGGTGGGGGTTTGGGCGGCCGAGGGGATGTCATCGTCGTCTTCGGTGTCAGATGGGTCGTCGGACGTGGAGACGGATGCGCTCTGGTTCGGCCGCTCGATGCCGAAACGGTGTGTGATCGGCTTGCGGATATCGATGTGCATCTGTGGCGCCCAGTAGGGAAGAAGGTCGATCTTGTCGGGATGCAGCTTGCAGCATCCATGGATGAACTTCGAGAATTTCGGAACGGCTTCAACGAGATGGGACGAGGTGAGTTCCCTAACCCATTCCGGTGGTTCTTGTCCCGCCTGTGTCTGCAACTTAACCTCGAGAATAGCGTATGGGAAACGCTCGATATCCGCTGCCGGCAACTGGCTGAACGGGTAATCGATTCCGATATCAGTTCTTCGCCAGTTCTTTCCCGCGCGCTGCTTTCCGTCCCGGTTATCCTCGCGGATGAGCGAAAGTTCTGTATCAAGCGAGATACGCACGCGGGCGTCGCCTGGCAGCTGGAATGCCGTGCGGTTATAGAAACTCCTCACCATAGGCTGTAGCCTATTGGCAAGTACAGTGTACTGCACCTCCCTCGCAAGGGCCTCCAGTGACTCAATCTCCTGCATGCTCTTCTTTCCTTCTTTGCGCATCTTCTCGAAGGCTTGTTGAACAGTGTACCCACCGCTGAGGAAGGAATTGATGTTCTTCTCCTTCAGCGAGAACCGCGCTTTAACGGACTTCTCGCCGGTCCAGTCCTCGCGATGCGTCTTGCGCTCGACGAAGATCTGTTCCGTCTCCATCCCTCCGTACCATCGCAGTCGAACGGCCTCGGCGCCTTCGTCCTTGCGAAGTCGTCCAAGGTACAGCTCGAAATCATCGTTGTCGTAGTATATAGACGAGATGGCGGCATCGTCTTTCTCGAACTCCTTATTGGCATTGAACACCAAGACGGGCAGGTGCTAAACAACTTCGTAAGCCTCCCCGCTCCTTCCCCCTACTCCACCCTTCCACCACTCACATACCTTGAGAATGATCAGCTTGAGCTCGGTAATATTGTCAGGATGCACCCAATACTTCGTCGTCTGCCTGACGAAGTTCTGCTGTGCGCCACCAGCCGAGGAATCTCCTTGCGTTGGGTGACCACGCGTGCGGACAAGATCGTACAGCCGCGACAGCTTAACGATGAACTCGTCGTAGTTATCGCGGAAGAACGGCTTCGCGTTCAGCCGCGCGGAGAAGATAGGACGGAGGGTCCAACCCGTTTGTTTCTAACCCAATCAGTTCCTTCCTGAACAGATAGAATGAAGAAGAGTACTCACATCGTGCTTCTTGATGATCTTCTGGAAGCCGGTATAATTTAATTGCGTGAACTTGGCCAGATCATGAACATCGGCAATGATATCGCTCAAATCCTCCTCGAGCATTTCAAAGTCCTCTTCAGTGGGCGCCCGTTCTCCCGTGCGTCTCGAATCCAGCAGCTTGATGACGTCCTCGACCTGTTTCTGCGACACCTTGATCCGCCTCACGATCTCCCCGCTCTTGACTTTCTGGAATGTGAACACCTTATCGAGTTCGCCTTCCAGCACGCGTACGAACGCTTTCTCGTCATCTTCGGTCCATTGGTGTGCGGAGAGGCGAGTTTTCAGCTCGGACTTGAGATCGTCGTAGGCTATGTAGTGATATTGGTAGTCCTTGATCAAGGATGTGTGGAGTTGCTGGCCGAACCTGGAACATTCGGTGCGGTCAGTAACACACGCGCAGACCGCTCGCACTGGCTCACTTCATGATGTCTCAATTTCTCTTCTCTTTTCAATCCACCTCTCTTCCAGTTGTCTCGTCGCGTTCTGTCGTGTTTCGTATGTCGTGTGCCGTCTTTTGTGATGCGGGAGTCGTATGGGTGTGATGCTCGTTTGCAAAAAAAACCCCCCCGATACGGAGGAGGTTGGGATTTCTCTCTATCGGACGCGAGCTCAGCAAGCGAGAAAGAAAAGCTCATCACCCGCAGCCTTGCGGAGCGTGGCCCGTGTAGCGCCTTGGCAGAGTGATCATGTAGATGCAGACTATTTAGAGTCTATAATATGTAGCATTGACATTGTATGGTTAACTCTTGTTGACTGCAAGCGATGTCTCGATTACCACTCTCTTTACATGACACCAACAAATCAGTGCCTGGTAGTATCAGATGCAAACCATTTTTCCTAGACTAAGGCAAGGCGTTAATGGCAAATTACAAAGAAGAAGGAATATCACGCGTAAAACCCGCAAAACCTAGAACCCACAATACCTCCCAGGACACCTCCTCCTCCGTTGATCAGGTGAAACGCGATAGAACACCTTTTCCTGGCTTCGGTCTATCGTCACCGTCGCCATATGGAAATGAGGAGAAAAAGAAAAAAGGAAAAAGACGAAGGAAATACAAGCACAAGATCAGAACACCGTGAACTAGAATTTCAAAAAACACAACGGATCAAGGGTAAAGAGAAAGTTAAAAAAAAAAAGTAGCTGGAAGGGTAGGGAAACAAAGATGAACAAAGGAACAACCCAGAGAAGGAGAAAATGCCCTAAAGTATGTCAACTGTAGCCGACATCCCAAACACTCCTTCCCTAAACGGTAAACTTCGGTTTAGCCCTCGTGGAGCCCGAAAGCGCCGCATCGGTGTGTCCAGAGAACTCCACCTTCTCGGCCTCTCCCAGTTTGAGTACCTCCTTGAACCTCCTCCCGATCTCCTTGAGCGAATCCCTATTACCTTTGGCGCCCGTAGTTCTAGTCCAGACGCCGATACGGTAGAATCCTCTGCGAACGTTGACGACGACACCCATGACCTCCTTGACATCGTCCGCCTCAAGGGTCTCGCCGATAGCGGCGAGCATTACGTGAAGCCAGAGGTCGTCAATGGCGACCACTCGTTTGTCCTTGAACTGGTAGGCCCACTTGCCACCGTCCATGTTCTGCTCGTCTTCCCATTCCGGTCGAACGCCTTGCTTGAATAGGTGGTAGTCGGACTTGAGGGCGAGCTCGGAGGTCTTGGAGATGTTGTTCTGCATGAAAGCCTGATGTCAGCCTCACCATTCGTCCTCGTTGTTGTCACCACAGTTGGGTGACGAAGGGAGACTCACGTAGATGCCCCAGAATTCCTCGACGGAGTCGAAAGTAACGACCTCCTTCAGCAGCTCGCTCCAGTCATTACCACCCTGTTTGCCATCGAACAATCAGCACTTATTCCACTCTCCCCGGTCTCCTCCGTCCCGACATACTTTTCCGGACGGTGGCTTAGTGAACCACAGGGTCCACTTGTTCATCAACGGATGTTTGACGTTGAAATGGTCGGCAGAGTGAAAGACAGTAAGCTGTTCGGTGGGCTTCATTCCATCGGCAGCCTCGTCAGACTCTCCGTTCGGGGGCGAAATCGGAATCTCGGTGAGAGGACGCTGCTCATCCTTGATCTCGAAGGTTTCGGTTTGGGTAGCGGGGGTAGTCATATTGTGCGATGTAGTATGGCGGTCGTGGGTCGTGGGTCGTGGGTCGTGAGCAGATGGTAGAAGTAAGGGTGTCGGAGGTTTTGTGGTTGGGTGGTGGTTGTTGAATTCAGAGAGAAAAGTGTTACTGCTTTTGGTGGTTGGCTGTGGGTAGGTCCTGGCTTGATGCGGGGAAAGCAAAAATAAACAAAAATAAAAATAAAACGTCCACTTCTAAAATGATTTATGTAGCCAATAAAATGACTGCTTATCACGAGTGAGTGCTCATGATTGTCGATCCTGAAACGCGCTCCTACTCTACGCCAGCCGCGGTGGCTAGAGTGAACGGCGGAAAGGATGAGTGAAGCACACGAGACAAAGGAGAGTCAAGATACATAAAACACAGCCAGTCCATTATGCCATCACCATTTTTACTATCTAAAACACAAACACTCAAAACTATATCTAGGGTATGGGTATAATGAAGTAAGGAACGAGCACAGAAAACACGAATCAAACTCGGAAACAACGAAAGAAGCCAAACCAGTCCCACGGAAAATAATAGTCCCATCTAGATAGTCCCAGGACCGTCAACGCCTTTGAACCAACCAGTGTAAATAGGTATGTAGAAAAGCAAACGGTAATGCAGGAAGAAAGCCTGTTATTTATCGTAAAGGACGCAGACGAGTGTTCCACGAGAGGAATTATTTCACTGTCAGTCGCTCTAAATCTTCTCGACGTTACCCGCCTGCAACTTGATGTCGCTACCGGTGGGAGACTTCTTGGAGTTGACATGCGCCATGTAGGCGTTCCATCCTATCTATATTAGCAAAAAATACTACTCAGATCAACAATACTCGGGTTCACTCACCAATGGAAACAAAGTTCACGACTACAAGTCTAAGGTTAAGAGGTACAAAAGTGAAGTTAACGACTTGCACAGCCGGCCAGATCGCCCAGTTGCTCCAGAGGGTGCCCGCCCATTTCTCTTGAACTCTCTTCTTGGGATTTTCGCCTTCCATGATAGCCATGCAGGTGAAGAAGGTCGCAATACCAACCGGAGCAAACAGGAGCTGATCGCAAGCGGTCCTGGCAATTGCAGTCGCGGCATTACTTCCCTTGATGAAGACGTTTTTCTCCAAGACCCTGTACCAAGCCGTGGCAGCCGGACCGAAGATGCCTACGAGACCGAGTCAGACCGAGAAGCAGTGGAGATTCGAAGGATACGAACAGGCGCCGTAAAGCGTCATACGTAGAGTGCTGGCGAAGTCGTGGTGCTTGAGACCCTTGCGCGCCACAGCCTGCTGCGAGACGATGTCTCCCAGGCAAAAGAGAGTCTATAAATTCGTATTGGCATTTCTGGTCAGATATTCGTTGGCGGAGGAGGAAATTACAGCCGATGACAATGATGCCGTGACATATGGACGCTTGACGGACTGAGCCTGATAGCTAGAACACGGTGATGTTAGCTTATAATTATAACTAAGCTGAGAAGAAAGTCATATGTAGGGAATTAAAGACAAGGGGAATATACGCCATCAGGATGCGGGAGGACGCGATCCTGTTCATGTTTGTTGGTGTCCGGAGAAGGAGTATTAAGTGTTGTGGAAGGGGTATTAGATGTTTGGGAGAACCTCGTAGTTGTAACGAAGAGGCGGTCAGGTGAAGAAGCGACCGAAAAGTAACTTAGAGGGAAGAGGAGGAACAACTGAAGCAGAGGAGGCAGGACGCAAGTTGCCCGACTGAATCAGGGAACGTGACCCCAAGTAAACAGCGGGACCGACCTAAGCAACGGCTTTAAGGCTCCGCACTCAGGCACGGACCAGCTGCAGGCGGATGGATTTCCCGAATCGGTATGGCCGCAGTCATCCCCACTTGCTGTGGTCGGGGATCTGTCTTCCGGTAGGGAGAAAACCCAACCGAAACAGAGATGTGAACGCCGATTGGGGGAGACATCCCCAGCCTCCGTCTCAATGTATGTATTGGAGATGGATACTGCGGCTTCCAGAAATTGCTAGACGGGATTACCGTGGTGTAGAGTAGATAATTCATATGATTTGAAGGCTGGGAAACTACGAGGGTCTGGCTGGAAATGTGAATCCGTGGTTCTGGTGAGATGTTGGAAGTTCACCTCGCGATGTGAAGCGCTTTTATAGGCAAGACCAGGGAGTGATAAAATACTACCACCAGAGGCAAGATTATCTCAAAGTGATCCATAGTATGTACTAATACACTCTATCAGCGCGTGAAATCACTGATATATCTCGCCCTCAAGACCTCTTCCGCAATTATTTGTAGCCAATTTGATTATTCGGTTGCAAAGCTCGTGGAACAAATCTCAACATAACTCCTCTCGGTTCTCCAGTGCATATACCTAATATGGTCAGGATACAGGCTCACGTGTCGAATGTACGTACCGCGGGCAACTCACTCAGTTACTGACGATTGCATGTCACTCAGTCGAGTACTAGTTAATACCCAACATATTTGTTCGTAAAACCACATACCATATTCACATACAAGTACAAACACTGCAATCATCGTTGGTTCTATTCAACATCGGCCTCGTATTCATCTTCTTCTGACTCTTTTCCGGTCTCTATCTCAGGGCCGGAAATAGCGATAATCCCACTCCAAACAAGGTAACCGGCCATGCCCGCCACACCGCCGAGGACGAAACCGACACTCTTCCACCACTCCCTCCGTCTTGCCAGCACCGCCCGCCGGTTCCTGGCCTCGATCATCGGATCCTCATCCTTCCACTCCTCCACACCATTTCCCGCAAATCCCGCCACCCAGCCCTTAACCTCCTCCAACAACACTCGCCCCAACCACGGCAGATCCCCCCTCTCAGCCTGCCCAACCACTATGCGGGCCAGCATCCTGTTCAGATCATGGACATACGCCGCAAGCCTCGGCTCCCTCCGCACCGCCCTTGCAGCCCAATCCTCGGGCATCTCAGGTATCAGCAGCAGAGCAAGATAACCAAAGACGTAGCAATCCAGACTGCTCGGCGAGTCACCAAACCAGAACGGCCCACTGCTCTCAGCCACCTTCTGTGCCAGCGGCGCCAGGAACTCCGCACACACCCGCAACATCTGAACCTCCCGTTTTGTCCAACCAACATCGACGCTGCCCTCCGCCTGCGCTTCCCGCACTGCGCGTTCCCCGGGAGTCTCCCCGATCACCCTTTTATCGTCGTTCTCCTCTGCCAAACTCTTAGAAGAAACCCCCATATGTGCTGTCCGCTCCCTCGCGCGCCGCCTCTCCATCATGGGAAAGTAGTAACACTCGGGCCATCCAAGAAGCCCGGCGAACGTAGGCCTCGTGACCGTGGAGAAATTTTTGCTGTTGACATAAAGCGACAGGTCTACCACCTCGCGCCCGCGCGATTGTACATATGCTGTGAATGCCGTTATGCTTGCGCGCTGGCGGGGATCGAAGAACAGGTCTGGCGCGGTCATAGGATAGAGTTGATTTATGTAGTCGATTATTTGCGCCAGGCCGGAGGTCCAGACGCTGCCGTTTTGGAGGGCCGGGAGGATCCCTGGACGCGTTAGTGGATGAATGGGAGGAAGGGGGGGCGAGGAGGGGGATGGTACTGCTCGGTGAGAGATGTGGATTGCTGGATGGTATGATGATCCATTCGGCGGGAGGGATAGCGTAATTAAGGTATGCGATTGCGCTCAGACAGTGCGGGTCGATGCTTGGGAGGCCGAAGCCGGGACCCCAGACGTGCAGTGTGATCATTGTGTTCGTGGATTGGGGTGTTGGTGGGTGGTGGTCAGGGCAAAGATTTGAAATTTGAGCCGCATGGCCGCGGTGTAGGAACAACCCCAGTGCGCACTCCCGAATCATGAATGTCACTCGGTGGGTCACGTTGAATTGCGCTGGATGAAGATGATACCCGAGTATGTATTTACTACTAGAGTTCTCAACTCGCATTTTCAACCCGCCAGCTTTCGATACACATGCCTTCAACTCTTTTGCGTGGCAATTCGATTTCGGATTCTATTAAGACCCGGAATTGTACTTTTCCCCCCTATCTATCCTCCTACAAAGTTCTCCCGGCACGATCTGATCCCAATAGCAATGATGAATATTCTCCGTTCTCTTTGTTCCACCTGCCGCCCAATGAAGGACCCATGATTTAAAATCCTCAACCACCGCATCTTCCTTCCCTTGCCACCACCACGCTGCTTTCCAGGCGGGCCGCCCCGCGTCGAGCATCCTCCTCCGCGCCACCTTCCGCTCGTTCCATCCATAGTAATCATACTGCGATCCACAGCGGCGGCAAAGCTTGTATGGGCATGCGAGGTAGCGATCCGTGCCGCGGAAAAGCGGGAGGCACTGAGGTGGGGTGGCAGAGCTATTTACACGGGCTGGTATGACGGCGGGCGGGCGGCGGCGAGGTTTGCGAGTGCATGTTGGGTGTGGCAGGTTATCTGTGGGGAGAAAGGTGACGAGGAAGATGGGGAAAAGTGGGTGGAAGCAGAGTGGCCATGGGATAAACACGTATTATCGTGAACGTGGCTTCGCTTGCTCATGTTGCGCTCAAGGGCTGTTGCATTCGTCTCCGCAGTTGCAGATGTCTTTGTCTCTCGACTGCGATGAAACAAAGACGCTGATAACAGCCATCCGGTGGGTACGTTCTGCGGGTATATACATATCGACCAGCCGGGGAAAGAGTCGATTCGACGCCCAGGGAAGTGAGCGGTGAACCTATCAGCCCGACTTAGCCTTCAGCGCGAAGTCCCTGGCCACAATCGAGAGTTGCAGTTTGCAGCCTTGAGCTGGAGATCGGGCAGGGCCCTGAGGTGGTTGGACATACCGTGGGCATCGACAAAGTTCGTTTGGCCTCTTCACACCTCGACCAGAACTGCTAACCCATGGAATCTCGGACTATATCTTCGCATTCTGGAAGACGCCGGAACTGAATGCGAGGTGTGCACCACATTACCGCAGAGACTTTTGCGCTTCGGCCGACAGATCCGCACAACGCGGGACCGTAGCCCATAATGTGGTCGGGCAGACGAGCGTGTAGTAAAGACGGCAGAACAAGAAGAAGGGATGGTATTGGCGCTGTGTAGACTGGTCGGGCAGGTTGAATCGGGTGAGGAGAATATGCCGGGTGTATATTCATTGCATTCGCCTCGGGGAGTCCGTCGGTGCGAGTGTAGTTGCGCGATACTAGCCACAAGTGCGACCGCCTGGGGCCGACAGAAGAATCGGAAGCGGTGGATGGCAGCGGAGGTTCGGCATTTGTACTCCTGGGGAATCGACGTTGTAGACGTGGGGGACAGGCGATGTGGCGACACCGACGAAGGGCGCGATTCCGGCGACGCGGGGCAGACTCGGTCGTCGTCAAGGCATGGTGGAAGCCGTCGCTATCCGGCTGAGGATGTGGAAGAGTCGGGGGCGGGTCGGCGGGGATGACGACGGACAGGGCGGGGCAGCGGGGCAGCGGAGCAGCGGGTGAGCTGAGGTGGAAGGATCACAGTGTCCGGTGGGATTCGCCCGCTCGTTCCTGTTCGTACGCTGCTGCCGCAGCTAGCCCCCTCGCTCGCACCAACCTCTCTCGGCTGTAGGTGAGCCGCGAGAGCATTTAACCAGACGAATCTGATGGTGGACGTTAGTGAAAGCGAATGGGATCTCCAGAGTGAAAGGTGTTTTGCCAAATGACTTCTCGATTGATGATCGATCGATTGTTCGCGATTACTGACAAGCAACCAGCTTCCCGGGCCTTCCGACCGATTGTGGGATCACATCAGTTGCTGTCCTCTTTGCCCAGGTCGGCCCGTCCATTGGCCTGGCGACTGGACGTTGGTTCTTCACTTGTCTGGCTGTTTGTTGATCGCCTCTACCTTGACCTCCCAGCTCTACCTTAACTCTATTGACTTATGATCGACGTTCCGGTCATTCTGCTCTGCACCCACTATAGTTCCCAGCCTGGGTACATCTTCAGCTCTATCGCGCTCTCTCTGTTCCATCTAGCTATTGCTTCCTTTGCCAAACTGTCCTATTTGTTATTGTTATTTTTTCGCTTTTCGTCGCAATCTTTGCTCGCCCATACGGCCCGTGGCATTGCCTGCTCGCACGTCTCCGTGCTGTGCTGCTACTCGTTCCCTCCCGCGCCCCAGAGAGTCCCACCCAGCAACACCCGCCAGCTGCACCACCCACCAACCGCACCACCATCACCCACCAACCCTCCCCGTCCAAACTCCCCACGGACAACAGCAGTCCTCTCGATAATAACTCCTCTCGAGCTGGGGCGAAGCTCTCGCATTCTCACGCAGAAAATATCTCCCGGAACTCGCTCGCCCTTTCGACTCTTTCGCTTACGCTTATCTGCGACGGCCTATTCTGAGAACGGAACACGCAAATAACAGCAGCGTGAAAGGAGGAGAAGAAGAAGCCCAGGGAAGGCGAGTGCGCGAGAACGTGACTCGCGTACACGTCCTGGGGAACGGAGAGGGAGAAAGAAAGAACCAGCGTCGAGAGAAAGCAAGAGGCGGGAGAGAGTCCGGGGCAGTGCGAGGAGCCGGAATCTGCTTACAATACTGCTCTTCACCATCACAGAACACTCCCGATCGCTCGTCAGCCCCCTCGCTTCATTACCGCGACTCACCTCCGTCCGACAACTCCACCTGCGCGCCATTCCTACAAATCTTCCCGCCATAGACGCAAACGGTCAATCTCGACACATTACGAGCCGTCTTTGACCCCCACGTCGATGGCTGCCTCGAGAGAGGGCTTGCCGTACGGCTCCAGATGGGGCTTTCGCACTCCATCGCCCGATTTTGCGCGCACCGCCGTGGAGCCCCTCTCACCGCCTGCCGCTGCTACTCCCACTTTTGCCGCGAGATCCTTCTCGTTCCCGAACGCCAACCATGCCTCGCCGCCCCCCCCCTACTCGTCCTACGGCCTGCAGTATCCGGCTGATTCGCGGAGCTCGCACGACCCCGAGCCTGCCTTCTACCACCCTTCACCCCGAGCCCCTTCGCCTGCTCCGCACCCCTACAGCCACAGCTATGGCTTCGTGCCGTCGATTCACAAGCAGCCTCCGAAGGCAGCACAGAATCCCCTCGATGCTCTCGCCGATATCGCGCTCATGCATGGCGCTGGTCGTCTCCAGTCGGGCCCCACCTACAACCCTTCGCCACTCCCATTCCCAACGATGGCATCGCCATCCCCCCCGGTGGCCGCAGCCGTAATGACCTCCCCGAATCCCTCTTGGCAGCGGCCGGATTCCGCGCTACCCCCGACTATGCCCACCAGTAGAATATCGATGGAACGGATGATTCCGCACGCGAAGCCTGGACGCGAGCTTAATTTTGGCCCGATCGGTCAGGAGAGACGAGCTTCGAATGGTCCGGAACGCAGAAATTCTACTGTCGCCGATACATCTTTGTCGCCTCCTTCGCCGACCGCCATGCGCCTACCCCCGATGAAGTCTGAGCTTCCACTGCCTGATCTAACCCGAGCTGTAATGGGACCGCTATTAGGGATAGAGCCGCTACCTGCGCGACCGCTGCTTCCAGCGGCTATGATCTCTGAGTCGGCCCTGCCAGCAGAAGAGCAACCACTACAACCGGAACAGAAGCCTGAAGAACAGTGGCTGTATTACCCGCGAATTAGTGCCTCCCCGGCGGACGTGCATACGGACTCGCCGAAGGATGTGGAAGGTGGCCGTGAGCACAGCATAGTCAGACATCCAGTGGGCGTTTCCAAATCAGTCGTCCAACATCCTGAGACCCCCGCGGATGGCTTTTTGGGCGTCAATGGCGGCAAGCCTGCAGCCACATCTCTTCCAACTCCAACTCAGGACGACCATGTCATCGGCGGCCTTCCCGAGCAGGTTGTGGAAGAGGAAGACGAAGTCCTTCGAGCCAATGAGCCAACTGCCAATCTTACCCCAGATATCGCTGAGAGTCACACTGGGGCATTCTCGGTCGCCGAGAACATGGCGGCAGTAAATACTGGAGCCCGGGAATTGATGGAGGTGGATGATAAAATGGCAACTGGCTCACCTATTGCAGACGCTACCTGTGGGTTTTCCTCAAATAAGATGGGTTACGTTCTTAAATTCTGATTTGCTCTGCTACAGCTACGAGGCCAGACGGCAATCACGACACACTCCTTTCAAGCACGGTGCCGCCGGAAAGCAAGCCGGACTTGCCTCAGCCACCCCCTGCCTCGGGCGAATCCCTTAATATTGTTGGTTCTATGGCTATTGATCAGGGAGTCGGTACCTCCGCCAAACATACGACTACAGCCGGTGTTGAAGCTTCTGTTCCTACTGAACCTCCTGTACCGGTGAGTTATGGAGGAAATGTTCTACGTGGGGTGGTACTAAATATCTGGATTTAGGATGAAGAAATCTCCAGGAACCGCTGCTCTTCTAGTCGCCCAATTAAGTCGTCAGATCCAAAAAAGAGCACTCGGAAATCGAAAGAAAAGACAGTCCCAGGGCACGTCAGTTCTGCGTGTGGTGCACAGCGTTCCGACAAAGAAGAAGACTGTCAAACCTGCAAAGTCCACTATTCGGAGGACGACGGACGTAACGGTGCATGGATTGGTTGCGATGGCTGCAAGGGCTGGCATCACGCGCGCTGCGTCAAACTTGATCAAGCTGCCGTGGACAAGATTGACAAGTTCTATTGCGTCTCGTGCGAACCGACGCATGGCAAGTCTACGTGTAAGTGCCTCTGGTTTCCTCTCCGCAAGCACTCGTAAGGACCGTAGTAATAGTTCTTTCCACTATTGTTAGTGAAGCGATCGTCTGGCAGAGCACGCACAGCAATCGATTACGAAGCACTGCACCATGGCTCCTCCGCACCGGTTAAGAATCCAGACGATGCTAGGATACATCCTTATATCCGCAAGATTCTTGATAAGAGCCACCCTTTCGCCGACGACAATCTCAAGCGCTTCAGGCCCGAATTAGTCACTGCGACGGTGATAGACAGCAACGACGCTACCGCGTGGAAGGAACCGTTCATTGTCCCAGCACAATGGAATCCAACGCCCTGGCACAATGGCCCCAAAGTTGTCCCATCTGGGAGCCCGACGCCAGTTTCTCCTGGTACATCTGTGCCTCTACCGCCTCCCGCTCCCATCAACGGTACGAAAACTAGATTGGGCTCGCCCGCTGGTAGGTCCCGCCAGCCATTGGATATGAACCAACCTAGCCAATGGGCGCCAAGGGACGATGCAGATGCGTTGGATATGAGGATTCCTCCAGGGCTGACCGTTCGCCGAGTGGCTGAAATGGTCGGCATCAATACGACAGTCCCAATGATGGATGTAGTCACCCAAGAACCTCCGAAGGAGCTTTGGACAATGGGCCGATTGGCGGATTATTTTGATAGTCCGGAAAAAGATACCATCTACAATTGCATCAGCTGCGAAGTATCGAAAAGCTCGCTTGGAGAATTGATCTCGCGTCCCAGGGCTGTGAGAGAGACGGATTTGGCAGACCGAGTCTGGGATTGCGCACCCGGATTTACGAAACCAACAGTTGGCAAATACGTCCTTATGTCTGTCAAAAACTCCTTCACCGATTTCCATGTCGACTTTGGTGGCTCTTCGGTCTTCTATCACATCTACGAGGGACAGAAGGTGTTTTTAGTGTTGCCGCCAACCGATAAGACTTTGAAGGCGTATGAGAGGTGGTCTTCGTCCGAAAGTATGAACTACACGTTCCTTCCCGACCTACTTCCGGATATCCCATGCCGCCTCATCACATTGAATAAAGGTGACACTTTTTTCATACCGTCAGGATGGATCCATGCCGTGTATACTCCGGTGGACAGCTTGGTAGTCGGTGGAAACTTTCTCACTCGGAGCTTCTACACCAACCAAATGAGAGTCTACAACATTGAAGCGGTGACTGGAGTGCCAAAGCAAATGCGATATCCACGATATACCACCCTCATGTGGGCCGTCATGTTTAACTACATTGAGAAGGACCGGATGCCTAGGAACATCGAGAAGGATATCCTCACAGCTGTCATTGGACGAAAGCAGAAACTTCGATTGTCCCAGATTTCATACTCGGTCGAAGAGCTCAAAGGACTTCCCAGCTTACTCGACTTCCTTTATAGGAACGTTATGATCATCCTAGGTGTCATCACCACGTCGCAGCGACCTGGAGGTACAAGACTCACCAAAGCAGTCGTGGATGGCGTCAAGAGAGCGGTGCCATGGCCAGTCAATCGGAACCCTCTTCTCTACCTTAAGCATTTTGCACGTTGGTGCATCTGGAAGCGGGCTTGCGCGGATATCGTTCCGGGCGGCGAGAAAGTTTTTGATTGGGCGCAGGTGGATTGGGTGCCTACACCGGTGGGTGGCACGACCGACATGAAAGCCGAGGAAGCCGAGGGTGATGCGGACACTGTGGATGCTACTGGTATCGACGGCGAGACTCCCAGACGTGGGGGGTTGAGGGAGCGTTCAAAGCCGTCTGATAGTCCTGAAGACAATCTTGAGGATTTCAACTACTTCCCGGAGCGCCCCCCTTCAGCCGTTACTGGTGTGAACGGAAACCGGCAAGCTTCGTCGGTGGTTCCAGGGAAGAGGTCGGCCACTCCAGTCCCTGGACCGTCCTTGAAAAAGCCCAAGACAACCCGACGGAACCGGAACACTACCCCCGCGCCGTCGTCCGCAAATTCGAAAAACCAGCAAGTCGAGTACCTCAAACTCACGGACGGAAGCTTGTATGTCAAGAAACTGTCGAACCTCGGTCCGCCCCGTATTGGTTGCGAGAGTTGCCGACTCAAAAAGACTGGCTGCAAGCATAAGGACGAGATTCGGGCACGTGGCTGGTGCGATGACGACAGAGCCGCGACTCAGGACCCCGAGTCCAGAGTTGATCCGGACGAGTTTGATGACGAGCCGATGGACGAACCCCCAAGCAAGCCTGCGCCAGGCAAGGCTTCCCCGGCCGCTGAGAGAGCCCAATCACCGCTCCCTCCAGCGCCGAGGTTTGGCGTTGCGTCATCCTTGACAAGGGTGTCAGTGCCACCAGAATTGTCTTCAGCTGCCGGAGGAAGCCAACCCCCCGTGAAGTCTACAGGCAGTGCCAAAGCGGCCACTCCCGGTTCTATGGGACCGCCTGCGGGTTACAAGGGACGCAAGCCTTCGTGCGAAGACTGCAAAGCCCTGAAGGTTTGATTCCTCATGTCCCCTACGCTTCTTTTACTAACGCGCCACAGAAAAAGTGCCTTCACCAAGATACATGGAAGCTTATCCAAGAAAAGCAGGCAGCGACCGAGTACAAGAAGGTACTCAAGAAGCATGGCATTGAGAACCGGCGTCAGATCAAGGAGTTGAAGCGTAAAGCCACTGTGGCTCGTCAGAGGGAGGATGCCGCGAAATCGGTTACACCCGTGTCAACTGAACAAGAAACCGGCGAGTGCATTGTCCTGCGGGCTCTCCCGACATTGGTACCGATCCAGCCGGCTCCTCCCAAGCTGGCCAAAGCGCCCACTCCAGTGAACGTCGCCCCAAAAGTGCCAGTTAGAGAGCCAGTCAAAGAGCCAGTCAAGGAACCGGTCGAAAAAGCCGCCGAACCCATAGAAGAACCCATCAAAGAGACCGCCAACAAACCCGTCAAAGTACCCGTTCTGGAAAAGGCGGATGATGAGGGGAATAAGGAGGTGACGGAGAAGGAGGCGCAGGAACCTGTCAAGGAGGCCCCCCCTGTTGCTCCTTCAGTACGTGCGACACGGCCGATCAAGAATGCCTCCCCACCTCGCCCCTCTTCGAGGAGTAAGCGATCATCGAACGTTATCTCTCCTAGCAACGATGTCGCCCGTCTTGATCTCGATCTATCGATACTGGCAGAGGAACAAGCGTACACGTCCATTAAAGACGGCGTCGAGCCGGTTCTGGATCCCAGCATTACAGCTCCGCCCATCGACATCGATGACACCCCGCCCAAGGCGCGCAAAGCCCAGCAGCCCAGGACCATGCCCGACGAGTCGTCACCGACTTCACCGAGCGCGTCGCCGTCTGTGGCGCAGAACGACATCCAACGGGAGTACATCGCGGCGCTACACCAGCGCGCCAAGGTCACATACGCGAACTCCAACAGGAGTATTAAGCGGAAGGCTGAAGAGGAGAGCCCTGAGCAGGCTACGGCCGCCACATCCAGCGGCCGGCGCGTTAAGAAGGAGGTTGTCGTTGGGGACGGCAAGACTACATTTGAGAATTTGAGGCAGCTCAGTCTGGGTCTCAGAGTCAGAGGTCAGAGGGGCGGTGAAGTTTGTTGAGATGGGCATTTTTACGCTGGTTTATCTGCTGTTGTTTTCCTCGTTGCTTTCTATGGGAGTGTGGAGTTACCACGGAGGAGTTTTTTTTTTTCATCGTTGCCGCTTGATTGATCGCTGGTGTTGCATGCATGCGTTTCCTCCCTCCCAATCTTTCCCTTCTCACCCCATTTCCCGTCATCACTCATCATCTATTATTACCACTTTCCTTGTCGTTAGTCTTCGCCCAAACTATTTTGGATTTCCCCTTTCTTCCTCCCCTTCCAGACAAAGTCCTTACTGCTTACTTTTTTTCTCTTTTCTGGTGGTGTTTGTCTTCTTGGAGCGTGCTTCTGTTGTCTTCTGCTTCTGTTCTTATTGGCTTTTTTGGTGCGAGATTTGTTTGGGGCGATGATGGAGTTAGTTTGAGGGCGTGCATCCTTTATTTCCGCGGAGGAGAGAGGAGGTTCCCTTTTGTCCGTGTGTTCCTGGTCTTTTTGTGCAGAGTGGAAGGGAAAGCGTCAAGAGGTTTTGTGAGAGGAACGGGGGAAACTGTATGCGTCTTGTTCTTGTTTCTTTTGCTCTTATGTTTTTTTTTTGTAGCGAGTTGTACTCGGGGCGTTAAATGCAGTTCTTTAGTGTTCGATCGAGTGGGGACGGGGGGGGTGAGGTGGAAAGCTCTTCCGCTCGATTTCTCCTTCACGCCACGGGCAATAGGCAATGCGGATTGATTTGGCAGAGATGAGTACAGTAGCAAAAAACGGGGGGGGGAGTTTTCAGTCCAGCAGCAATGTTAGATTAGTGCATTATCGTACTGGCAATACGCGTTTTTGCCTTACTACTGTCTGTGAATGAATGCAGTATTACAAATCATATGTAAGTATCTAAGTACTAACTGATCAACAATGCTGGTGTGATCGTTCTCTGGTCTCGGGGTCCGATGCGGGCTGGATACCGTATCCATTTCCAATATTAGCATAAAAAAATGGGAGTTTTTTTTTTCCGCCTGCTTTTTTTCTCTCTCTTCTCTTTTAATTTTGTTCTATTTTTTTTTTCTATTTTTTTTTTTTCTTTATTCGGATTTCATGTTTTCTAGGAAAGTCACGATACGACGAGCGGGATTCGAACACGGGTTGTAGATATACCACTAACTACATAAGTATATGCTTATGTAAGCTAAAAAATTCTGTCTGCGATGACTAAACAAAGTTTTTGGCAACCACACATAACCCGCTTTCCAACAAGCCGCCCTATCTATCCACAGACTACCTAGGTAGATACATATGTACCTATGTATCTATGCAAGTACATTCTGGTATACATAAGTATGCAAGAGGCTGAGTCCTTCTACGTATGTAGAATATCAGATGTGTATGTATTCACAGGCACCAATCGCATGAATA
>Ga0307512_10001468_pt1 | contig 33246 bp, 24 predicted proteins | sample 14_EM_MG_FD_200267 | JGI IMG/M metagenome (GOLD analysis project Ga0307512, IMG submission 200267) | Populus trichocarpa ectomycorrhiza microbial communities from riparian zone in the Pacific Northwest, United States - 14_EM | ecosystem: Host-associated > Plants > Roots > Unclassified | place... | reverse complement strand
GAAGAAGAAACAAAAAAACCAAGTAAAAAAAATAAATAAAAACTAAGTTGAAGACAAGAAGCAAAAGAAAATTTTGACTTTTTGTCTTAGTTGCTTATTGATAAACACTTTTTTCTTTTCTTTCCTAAAAGCACTGATGGCAGTTGGCAACAACTGAGGAAAGTCCGTACTCGCACTAACTGGAAAGTTAGTAGTTTGGTGTTAAGTCTAATAAACCTAAGCAGATAGTAATATTTGACGGCTGACAAATACCTAAGTGTTTTGTCATAGTTCATAAGGTATTAGTCTATAAAAGTGCTATAGTGACGATTTTTGGGGAAACCCAAATAGTGGAACGAAGTAAACCCCACCAGCGAGCAATCCAAATTTTTATTGGTAGGAGCAGCAGAAAAAGGAGAACAATAATCTGTTTTCTGTTAATTCATTTATTTGAATTAAGATAGATCATCAGTTAAACAGAACACGGCTTATGCTTTATGCGAAAGAAATGGAAAGAGGTGTAGTTCAATTGGTAGAACAGCAGTCTCCAAAACTGCGTGTTGTGGGTTCGAGTCCTGTCACCTCTGCCAAATTAATTTAAGTTAAGGAATATTTATATATATTTCTAGAGTTATTTAAAAAATAGCTTTTAATAAAATTCGTTTTTATAATTTGAATTAATTTATTATTTATGAATAAAGAGGAAGATAAAAAAATAGAAGAATATGGTGTTAGTAAAATTCAAGTTTTAGAAGGGAGAGATGCGGTTCGCAAGCGTCCTGATATGTATACCGATACTAAGGATCCGGGACATATAGTAAGAGAAGCATTAGATAATGTAGTTGACGAAGGCGTAGCTGGCTATTGTAGTGAAGCAAAAATAACCCTTTCTGCTGACCAAAGAACTATCACTGTTGAAGATAATGGGCGTGGTATCCCCATTGGAATTCATCCTCAAACTAAAAAAAGCACTTTAGAAACAATTTTTACCGTTCTTCATGCTGGTGGTAAATTTGATGATAAGGTTTATAAAACTTCTGGTGGTCTGCATGGAGTTGGTGTTACTGTTGTTAACTTTCTTTCTGAAAACTTAAAAGTCTGAAGTAAAAGAGCTGGAAAAACTGAATTTTTAGAATTTAACGAAGGAATTTTAGTCAATTCAAAAATCACGGAAACTCCTAAAGAAAAAAATGGACTTATCGTTACTTTTACTCCTGATAGCAAAATTTTTCGAGAAATTAATTATTTTAATATTAAAGATATTCAAGTTACCCTTAAAGAATTAGCTTATCTTAATTCTAATCTTGGTTTCACATTTTCTTTTCCTCCGCAATATCTTCCAATTACTTATCACTTTGCTAGTGGCTTAGCTGGTTGAATTAAAGAAATAAATCCGGATTATTTAGAAAACACCAAAATTTGTGCTAAGGAGTGAACTAATCCTAACGAAAAGGAATATTTTCACTTAAATTTTGCCTTTCAATATGGTCAAACTAGAAAATATGAAATTAAATCATTTTGTAATAATATTAGCACAATCGGTGGAGGAACCCATGTTGAAAGTTTTGAAAATGGTTTGGTTAATGCTTGTCGTGAGTGAGTAAAAGATAAAAACCCAAACCTAAAAGTCAATATTTTAAAAGAAGATGTTTTAGAAGGCTTAACTGCAGTGTTGGCAATTCGTATGAAAGATCCTCGTTTTGCTGGACAAACCAAAGACCGTTTGAATAATAAAGAAATTAGAGAAATGGTTAGAAAAAACAGTTATGATTTGATAAGTAAGTTTCTTCAAGATGATGGCACTAGTGCTGAAGCAATTGTTAAGAGAATTTCTAGTAATGCCCAAAATCGTGCTAAATCCGAAGAATTTCAAAAGTCTTTACGAGAAGGAAGTAGCGGTAGTTCTTTACCTGGCAAATTATCGCCTTGTATCTCTAAAGACCTTGCTACTAATGAATTGTTTATTGTGGAGGGAGAATCAGCCGGCGGTAGTGCTAAATCAGCTCGTGATCCTTACAATCAAGCAGTTTTACCACTTAAAGGAAAAATTATTAATGTTGAAAAGGCTGACAGTGCTAAAATTTTAGCTAATGAAGAAATTCAAAATTTAGTTAACGCTTTAGGCTTTAGTGTCAATGAAGCAACTCAAAATTATTATAATCGCTTTCGCAATAATTTAGAAGATAGTCTTGCTGAAGAACAATTAAAAAATATTGAGATCGTTAAGGAATTTACTTATCAATCTGATGAAGGAGAAGATTTAATAATACCAGCTCATACTTCTCTTACTTGAGAACAAATAAACATAATTGTTGAAAAAACTAAACAAACTTTACTGAAAAAATTGCGCTATGGAAAAGTAATAATTATGACTGATGCTGATCCAGACGGTAAGCATATTGAATGTTTGGCGTTAACTTTTTTTGTTCGTTATTTTCGTTATTTAATTGAAGACCATTACTTATATTTAGCAGTTCCTCCTTTTTATCGCTTAAAAAACAAACAGGAAATAAAGTACCTTTACAATGACCAAGAATTAGAAGTTTACCGCCAGCAAAATAAAGGAAATTATACTATTCAACGTTTTAAAGGACTTGGAGAAATGAATCCACAACAATTACGAGAAACAACTATGGCAGCACGCAAACGTTGTTTGCATGAACTGTTGCTTCCTAATCCGCCAAGTATTCGAGAAATCATTGAAAATTTAATGGGTCCTAAAAGCGAACCAAGAAAAAAATATTTAGAAAGTGGTGAACATAAAAATGCTCAATTAACAATAGTTGATAATAAAGTAGACCTTGGTCAAGCTTTATTGGTTAAATTTCTTGATTATGCTTACTCAGTAGTTGAGGATCGAGCGCTACCACAGTTATATGATGGTTTAAAACCAGTGCAAAGGAGAATTCTTTTCACTCTTTATCAATTAAATCTGCTTCCTAACAAGGCACATCGAAAGGCCTCAAAGGTTGTCGGGGATGTAATGGGGGATTATCACCCACATGGTGATAGTAGTATTTATCAAGCAATGGTGAAAATGGCTCAAGATTTTAGTTATCGTTATCCGTTAGTAGATGGTCAAGGTAACTGAGGTTCGATTGATGGTGATCCAGCAGCGGCGATGCGTTATACGGAAGCTCGGTTAACTAAATTTGGTGCTTATCTTTTAGAAGATTTAGCTTTTGAAACCATTAAATGGATTGATAATTATGATGAAACCAAAAAAGAACCAGAAATATTACCAGCCAATATAAACTTATTATTAAATGGTTCTAGTGGTATTGCAGTCGGAATGAGCACTAATATTCCACCTCATAATTTGAAAGAAGTAGCCAATGCCACAATTGGTCTTATTCGTGAACCAGACCTTGATTTAAATAAATTATTAGAATACTTACCCGGACCAGACTTTCCAACTGGTGGTCATATTTTAGAACAAGAAAAATTAAAAGATATTTATGAAAAAGGCGAAGGAACTCTTTATATCCGAGCTAAAGCAGAAATTACTTCTAGTAAACAAGACAAGGATGGAAAAATAAGCCAAAAAAGAGATTTAATTCATATTACTGAATTACCTTTCAAAGTTAATAAAGCTAATTTAATTGAAAATATTAGTCGAATAATCAAGGATAAAAAAATTGATGGTTTGCGAAATGTTGCTGATTATTCCAGTTATGAGAATCCAGTTAATATTCACTTACGTTTTGATCCTAATCAAGATGGCGAGGTTATTCTTAATAAATTATACAAAACTACTCGATTACAAAATTCTTTTAGCGTGAAAATGAGAGCCTTGATTGACGATCAACCAAAAGTTTTTTCTTTAAAAGAAATTCTTCAAGGATTTATTAATAAGAGATTAGAAAATATCCAAAAAAAAGCACAATTTCTCTATCAAAAGAATCAGAAAGAATTAAAAAACTTGGAGACACGTCTTTTTATTATTAATAATTATCAAGAAATTGCCGAGATCGTTCGTTCGGTTGATTTGGAAAGTGAACGAGATCAAAAATTAAAAGATCGTTTTGATTTAGAACAAGAAGCTGTTGAGCGTATTTTAGATACTTCTTCTAGTTTTCGCCAATTTACTCCGGAAAAAAGAGAAAAATTACAAAACGATATTAACAATTTGCACCAAGACAGTACTGAACAACAATTGGTAATTGGACAACAAGACAAAAGAAAAGAAAAATTAATCCAAGAATTAGAAGAATTAAAAGCCAATTATATCCACGATAAAAGAAAAACCATTCTTACTGATCACTTGCATTCCATCGAAGAGCGGCAATTAATTCCTCATGAAGAGCGAATTATTTTGCTAAGTCGTTCAGAAAACAAAAAAGAAGACAAGGTTAATAGTTATTTAACCGTTCATAATATTTCTGCCTTAGAACCAACTAATATTCCTAGTCAAGGAAAAAAGTTAACCACTCGTGGTGATAATTGAGCTATTATTAAACTAGACCGTCGTGATGACTTATGATGCTTTTCTAACTATGGCAGATTGTATTCTCTTAGTTTTTATAAATTTGCTGCTTTAAATAAAGTTACTAATCTTGATCAAGAATACTTTTTTAATAATCAAAAAAAGCAATCAATTCTTCGTGCTGATGAATTTTTCACCGCTGTTTTACCAGTTAAAGAAGAGTTTGCTAATGACAATGAATTCTTAATTATTATTACTAAAAATGGCAAAATTAAACAATTAGAACTAGCAAAACTGAAAAAAATTAGTAAAACTGGAAAAAAAATAGTCAATCTTTATCAAAAAACAGTAAAAGAATGTTCATTTCATCAAACTGAAAGCGCAAAACACAAAAACTTTGCTCATGTTTGTGGCATTGGTTGTGTCCAATTGCGAGAATTACGCAAACAAATAAAAGAATGTAATAATTGTCAAGAAAAATGAACTAGCAAGGGAGACGAAATAGCCAAAGCGGTTTTAATTAAAGGAACTGAGGAATTAGAAGCAATCATTAAACGAAAAAGCAAAGACGATAAAGTAAAAAATCTTAAAGTACCAATTTATCGACAAATGAGGAGCAAAAATCAAGATGGAAGTGCAGTTTATTGTCCTACTCACCAAACAAAATTAAAAAACCATAAAACTGCTAATTGTTGTGATAAAAAAGCTGGTGTCAAGGCTTATTCTGCTTGTTCACAATTTAAAAAATTGCGTCAAGAAATAAAAAAATGTTTGGCTTGTCAAAGTCCGACTTTATTTACTAAACAAATGAAAAAACAATTGAAGTGTCAACAAATTGTCGATATATTAGTTGTCAACAAAGCCGAAAGAGAAAATCTGATTTTATTTTTAATTAAGAAAGATAACAGTTGTGAGAAAAAGTTACTATCTACTGCTAAAACTTGAATTGGTTCTGATAGCAAATTGAGAAAGACTAATTATTGTCGAAAACATTGATCAGAATTAGATAAATTAGAGAAAATCAAAGAAGAAACAGAAAATAAATTGCAAGAAACTAAAGAATTGATTGAAGAAAAGGTGCTAAAATCTACTTTACCAATTGAAGCAAAAAAAGAAGTCCTCAAAGATACCAAAATAATTAAAGGAGCTGAAATTAATAAAGATTTAGCCAAAAAACTTGCCAACTCTCCACTGGATTTAACAATGAGCGAACTAGCTGTTAAAAGTCAAATAGAAGCCTTAAAACAAGAAGGAGTAAGTTATCAAAAATTGGTTAAAGAAGACAAAACACAACAAGATAAAATAAGTGAATTTAAAGAAAAAAGTAAACAATGTCGTGATTGCCGAAAATATTGTGCTAAACATCAGCAACAAACTGAAGAGCAAATGACCAAGCACGAAAGTTGTCCTCATTGTAGCAAAAATGTTAAGCAAGCCGAACAAGTAAATAAAAAATTAGTTGAATTACAAACAAACTTAGAAAAATTAGGTAAAAACCAAGGAAAAGAAAAAGAAATTCAAAAATTAAATGGTCAAATTAATAAACAAAAAGAAGAAAGTAAAAAAATGCGTTATGAGGCTTTTGCTAATCGAGTTAAGTGTCCGATTTTAAATAAATTAAAACTGGAAAAAAAAGATTGTGCTGATTGTCAAACTCAAGCTAAGAAGAAATATAAAACAATCTGACAAAATCCTTTACAGCATGCATTATTGGTTAATAAAAAAATCGATCCAGAAATTTACTTACTAGCTAAAGAGGATGTTTGTTGATATAATAAAAAAGATCTAACTTCTTTCTTAGAAAATGAAAGTCGGTCAAAAAACTTTCTAAAAAATAAGCAAAAAGAAATTACTGACATTAAAGTTTATTCGAAAGCGGAGTAAAATTAGCATTATGTTAGACCTTAAAGATTTTGTTATTGAAGCGAATGGAAATGATGAATGAATATTAACAGAATTCGTCTTAACTAAAGTTAGAACTCTGAAATGAAAAGGAGAATATTTATTAGATAAATTAGCCAAAAGATTTTCTATTAATTTTAAACTTTTAAAAGAAGAAGAATTAACGAAAATTAATGCTGAGATAAAGAAACTGAGAGAAGAAATTAGTAGTCTTTTAAACAAACCTAATTTTGTGAATGATCCACGTTATAAAGCTTTATTCAAAAAAAAGAGGAACTTAGTGAAATGAAAAGTAAAAATGAACTAGAATTAAAAACTTAATATAATTTTTCTATTAATGAACAAAACAAACACCTTTCCTATTAAATATGATTTTAAATTAACCGAAAAGAGTAAGGAAAATCACAAAAATAATCTGCATTCTTCTTTTGCTTCTATTTTAATGCCTCCTCCTAATATTACCGGAAGTTTGCATTTAGGTCATGCATTAAATTTAATTCTTCAAGATTATTTGGTTCGTCGCTCTTATCTAGTAGAAAAGCCAATTTACTGAATTTCTGGTTTAGACCATGCTGGAATAGCCACCCAAAACAAAATTGAATCTTTAAAGCTTAGTAACTTACAAACTAGCCAACAAAAGAAAGATTTCGCTTTAAATAATTGGTTTCCGCAATTAAAAGAAAGTTTTAAACAGCAATGAAAAAAGCTTGGTTTAGCACTTGATTATCAGCAAGATAATTTTACTTTTTCTTTACTAAATCAAAAAAAAATTACACAAGTTTTTGTTCTTTTGTATAATGATGGACTAATTTATCGTGATAAAAAGCTAGTTAATTGAGATCCGTATTTACAGACAGCAATTTCTGACATTGAAGTAGATAATAAGCCAGCCGAAGGGCAATTATATTATATTAAATATTCTTTGTTGACGAATGGTGATTTTTTATTAGTGGCAACTAGTCGACCCGAAACTATTTTTGCTGATGTGGCATTATTTGTTAATCCACAAGACAAACGTTATCAAAAATATTTAGGCGAAGAAATTTTAAATCCTTTAACTGGTAAAAAAATTCCAATTTTAACTGATGAAAGTATTATTATTGAGTTTGGTAGCGGAGTTTTAAAATGTACGCCAGCTCATGATTTTCGTGACTGAGAATTAGGAAAAAAATATAACTTGCCAATAATTAATTGCTATACTGAAAAAGGTCTATTAAATAATTTAACTGGTCAATGACAAGGACAAGAACCACAACAAGCACGCTCATCAATAATAACTGAATTAAAAAAAAATAATCTTTTGGTTAAGGTAGAAAAATATTTAACTACTTTTCCTTATTCAGAAAAATCTGGAGCAATTGTTGAACCGTTTCTTTCTTGACAATGATTTTTGGATTTACCTTTATTAATTAAAAAAATTGAACTAAAAAACCCAAATTTTTTAGACAAGGTTAAGTTTGTGCCTTCACAATTTCAAGTTGTCGCAGAAAATTGAAAAGAAAAAAGCCATGAATGATGCCTATCTCGTCAATTATGATGAGGGCATCGAATACCAGCTTGATATCATAAAAAAACTGGTGAAGTTTATGTTGGAATAAATTCTCCTATTGATGAGGAGAATTGAAAAATGGAAGAAAGTGTGCTCGATACTTGGTTTTCTAGCACGCTATGACCACTATTTGTTGCTAATAAAAATGATAACTTTTTTGATTTTGCGGAAAAACTATTTCCTACGCAAACTTTAATCACCGCTTATGATATTCTTTTTTTTTGGGTGCTAAAAATGATAATTTTTAGTTTTTATTTTGCCAAAAAGCCTCCTTTTCAACAAGTCTATATTCATGGTTTAATTAGAGACATTCAAGGACGAAAAATGTCTAAATCGTTAGGTAATGGTATTGAACCGAACTTACTTATTAAACAATATGGAGCGGATAGTTTACGATTATTTTTGCTTGGCAATAATGTCTGAGGGAATGATTTAACTTTCCATGAAGAAAAAATTAAAAATAGTTGAAATTTTCTGCAAAAATTATGAAGTATTGCTAATCTAATCTTAAAAAAGACTTCCGAAGAAAAATTACAAAAATTTGCTATTAGTGAATTAGAAAAAACTTTACAGACCGAAGAAAATCAAGAAATAAAAATTTGTAATTATTGAATTTTAAATGAATTAGAGGAATTACAAAAATTTTATTTTGCTAACCAGATGGAGACTAATCTTTTAGTTCAAAAAATTATTATTTTTACTAAGGAAAAGCTAAGTAGCGAGTACTTGGAGTTAATAAAAATATTTCCGTGAAGTGAAGCAACACAAACTACCTTACTATTTGTTTACCAACAATTATTATTATTACTTTATCCTTTCACTCCTTTCATCGCTAGCTACCTTTATCAAAAAATTACCAATGGTAAAATAATTTAGGTTGAGAAGAGGCATTAAATAGTTTTCCTAATTTTGTCAGAGGCGGAATAACAAGAAAAGCAAGTTGAAGCGGCTTTTTAGACAAAAAAAGCGGAAACATCCATCGCTACTCCCCAATTATTCCTTTTAAAAAATATCAGGAAGTAATAGCGCAATTAGTTTGAGCCAAAGATAATAATTATCGAGGAGGAAATTATGAACTAAAAAATAGGAATTGTGAGCATTTTGCAAATTAGGAATTAACTACTCACAAGAAATAGCAGAAAAAGGTCATCTAGCACAAAATACCGAAGCATTAGGTAGGGGAGCGGCAATTGGTGCTGGTGTAGCAGCAACTGGAATAGGAATTGGTTTGGCTCCTTTTACTTTCGGTTTATCTTTAATTCCCGCTGCGATAGCAGGAGTGTCGACAGGAGTGATTGTGGATGATACTGCAAATAATAATGATTTTAACCAGCTAAACAACAGAAAAGGTTCTACTATTAAGTTAATAAATGAAGTAAAAGAAAGTAATGACAGATTGGGTAAGAAAAGTGACTTTGAAACTGAGCAAATAGAAAGACAATACTTACAGGAAATTCCTAGTTATATTCAGACTGATAATTGTCGGATAATGTAAAGGATTTATCAAATATCGTACCATAGTGCCGAATAACTATTTTATTTAATAGTAGTAACATCAATAGCAATAATTATAACTAGTCTTATTTTTATCCATAAGAAAAAAGAATGGGGTAAATTGAGATATTTATTAATAATTATTCTTATTTGCCTTACAATTTTCTTTTATCATTGTTTAAGCTTATTTGGAATGGGGATGGGTTAAAAATCAAATGAATAGTTATACGAATAGCAATTTTTATAAGGTTTTAAAATTTTTGCTTCATTATTTAGAAAAGTGCGTAATAATTAAGTTAGAAAATTATTATCACTTAAAATTTTAATTTCTTCTTTATAATATTCATTTTTTCGTGGAGTTTCTAATAGTTTAATTTTTCCTTCCAATCACGGGTGCCAAACAATTTTCTTTAAAGCTTCTAAACCAATTTGACCATGACCAATATTTTCATGACGGTCTTTTTTTGCTCCTAACGGAAAAGCACTATCGTTTAAATGAATTACTCACAATTTTTCTAAACCGATTATTTTATTGAATTCAATTAACACTTTTTCTAAATTATTTTTTATGTCATAACCAGCGCTATAAAGGTGGCAAGTATCCCAGCAAACTCCCAATTTTTTTTTTAACTTGACATTATCAATAATAAATTTTAATTGTTCGAAATTAACGCCTAGTTCATTATTTTTACCAGCCATGGTTTCTAAAGCGATTTGAACTTTATTCTCTTTTTTTAAAACTGCATTTAATCCGTGAACAATTTGCCAAAGAGCTGTTTCATTTTTTGTTCCTAAAGAACTGCCGGGATGCAAAACCATTGTTTTCAAACCAATTTCTTCCATTCTTTCAATTTCTTTTTGCAAAAAAGCTACTGAATAGTGAAAAACTTTTTTATTAACCGTATTAGCTAAATTGATTAAATAAGAACCATGAACAACAATATTATTAATATCAAGTTTATTTTTTTCAATTGCTTTTTTAACTTCAGAAATTTTAAAAATATCTAAAGAATGACGAAAACTGTTTTGGGGAGGTCCTAAATAAATCATTAAAGCATTGGCTTGATAACTAATTGTTTCTTCAATAGCACTTAAAAGATAACCAGGTGCTTTTATTGAACAGTGACGACCAATAATCAGATTATATTTTTGCGTCTTGTCTTTATTCATTGTTGTTTCTCTTAAAATAATTTATGTCCTATAAAATTGGTTTAGTTGGATTTCCTAACGTTGGAAAATCAAGTTTCTTTTATTTTATCACTAAAAAAAATGTATTAATTGCTAACTATCCGTTTGCTACTATTGATCCGGCGGTTGGTGTTATGACCTTTGTTGATCCGCGGTTGAATAATTTGGCTAACGCTTGGCAAAGTTTAAAAATATCACCAAGCACTATTGAATGGGTAGACATTGCTGGCTTAGTTAGAGGTGCGGCTCAAGGTTTAGGATTAGGCAATGAATTTCTTTCACATATTCGGGAAGTAGATATAATTTGCCATGTTATTCGGGCTTTTCATGACAATAATATTATTCATGTCGAAAAAAATGTTAATCCTTGACGTGATTACGAAGTTATCCAGCTGGAACTTATTTTCGCTGATTATCAGCAGGTTGAAAGAAAAATTGAAAAGGTTGAAAACTTATTAAAAAAGCAAAGGGATAATGAAGAGTTAAAGGAAGAATTAAATCTATTAAAATATTTACAAGAAAATTTAGAAAAGGAGATTCCTCTTTTGCATTTAGAATTAAGTGTTGAACAAAAACAAAAAATAAAAATTTATAATTTGCTAACTGCCAAACCTTCCATTTTAATAGTTAATTACAATGGAGAAAATTTAGATGAATTGACCAAATTAAAAAATTATGCCGATATAAAGAAAATCCCTCTTTTTTCCCTTTCTGTTAAATTAGAAATTGATTGTCAAGAACTTACTAGCAAAGAAAAAAAAGAACTAGATTTTCAAAATTTTGACCTAGTTTCTTTAACCAACAAAATCAAAAAAACATTAGGATTAAAGACTTTTTTTACTGCTGGACCAAAAGAAAGCAAAAGTTGATTAATTGAAAAAGAAGCTAACGCGCGTCAAGGTGCCAGTTTAATTCATACTGATATTGCCAAGGGTTTTATTCGAGCCGAAATATACAGTTATGAAGATTGAATAAATTCACCTAATGAAGAACAATTAAAGAAAAATGGAAAAATTAGAAAAGAAGGAGCCAACTATATTCTTAAAGAAGGAGATATTTGCCATTTTCTCTTTTCTAAGTAATTTAAAGTTATCCGTTTTAGGTGTTTATATACCAAATAGACATGAACGAAATAAAAGAAACTAAAATTCTCAAAAATAACTAGGTAGCTCAACCTGACAAACGAACTGAGCAAACTAAACTAATAATTGCGGAAAAGGAATTTGAAATTATTAAAAATTCTTGTGGCAAAAATGAAGTAAAAATATTTTTCCCAAAGAAGAACAAAAACAGTAGCAATGGTAATAATTATTGAAAAAATGTTTTAGTTGCTGATTTTTGCCATTATTGATAATTAAAAGAAAAAAATATATATTACTAATATGAATAAAACTCATAATTTTATAGATTCTTTACACCATTTAATTAAAGAAGAATATCAAAAAAAAGACCGAAAATTAAAAGTTTTTTGTGATTGAGATGAAGTTATTCAACCATTAGAACCTAAAGTTTATTATGAATATCACAAAGAGCAAGAACTTTTTAAAAACTATTTTAGGAACTTTTGAAAGCAAATAGCCAAAACCAAAAGAATAATAACTTTTTCTAGTTATGGTAGTCATGCTGTAAGTCGCGATGAAAACTTAACAAAAATCAAGAATGATGTTGACTTTTATAATAAGGCGCCTTTTTTGACAATTGCCAAAGAATTACTGCTAGCATTAGAAGATAACTTAATCGAATTAACTTTTCTTAGTGCTTATAACCAAGACGATTTTCCTAATGGCGATGAAAGAAAAGCCAAAAAAGCCAAAAAAATATTTGGCCAATTTCCCCAAGTAAAAGTAGACTTAACACCTTTTTCTTCACATGAACCAATTTTTCTTAAATGACAAATATTGAAAAATCGTTATCCAGATTTTGATATCTTTATTGATGACAATCCGAATATAATTACCGAAACACAAAGAAACTTACCACTAGATAAAATTTTTGTTTTACCAGACTATGAATATAATAAAACGGTAAGATATGATAATGTTTTTCGTTTAAAATCATTTGTAATTAAGATTTAGAAAAAATTTTCAAAAGCCGTGTTAATAAAGATTCCTTTCGAGAAGATAAAAATAATTAACGAAGATAGTAAGTTTTTATCATTAAAAATTGAAATTAAAACTGAATTTTTGCTTTCTCATTTATTGCCACCCAGTTTAAATAATGCATTATCGCAAAAGCAATTAACTAATTTACTCACCGGTAAGCCTTTGGAAGACTTTTGTTTTAAAGAATTACTTTTTTTTTCCAGATAAAACAACTCAAAAATATTTTTTAGATTTATATGATGAAAATAAACGTGATTTTGAACTTTGTTTTCATAGAGAACAAATTTGATTAATGATTTTGGTCATACTTGAAATTTCTCCCCAGAGAAAAAAAATGAAACATATATTACAGTCGGTGGTCAAGAACTGATTTTTGATATAAAAAAATCTGAACAACTAATTAATCTTAGAACCTTAGATGATGACGATGTTGAAGGAATAGGTCAAAATTTAACTATTGAAGACAAAATAAAAGTTAATGTTTTTGCTAATAATCCTAGCTGATTAGATAAAAAAATTATTGCCGTTGCTTTGGCAAGGAAGATTAACGAATGAGAACTTACTAAACTTAAGGAATTAGTTATTAACTTAAAGAAAATTTATACTCAAGGATTTACTTCTAACAAAGCAACTAAGGATGCTATTTCTCTTTTTGCTAAAGCACAAAGCGGAGAAGAAAAAAAGATTTGAGATAATAATTTAGAAAATAAACCTAATAAAACTGCTGAGGAAAAGGCAGAATTAGAGCAAAAAAGAAAACAGTTAGAGCAATTAGATAAAAATAGTGAACCCAGCAATAGTAAAGAACCAACTAACTGAACGCCCTGAATAGTTGGCGGATTAGCGTTAGTTGGCGTGTTAATAATTTCTTTAACTGTATGAAAGTTTAAAAAGAAAAAAGTAAAACTATAATATTATACTATAAATAAAAAGTTTATGAATATCTCTAACATCTTGTATTATGAATAATAAAATTTATCAAAAATTATTTAATGTGCAAAAAAAAATTAAAGAATTAGTTAAAGATGAGGAGAATAAATTTCAACGCTACTTATATTTTAATGAATATCAAGTATTAACAAAATTAAAACCGTTATTAACCGAAGAAAATTTAGTTTTAACGTTTAGTGATGTGGAAAATGAGTTTGTTTATGAAAAAATGGAAAAAGAATATTTAGTAAGATACTTAAAGAAAGCTATTTTAACTAATAGTGAAAATGCCGAGGAACAGTTGGTTTATTATTTTTGAGCAATTGGTAGTAATACTGATCCAGCTAAAGCCAAAGGTGCTGCTGAAACCTATGCCATTAAGTACTTTTTAAGTAAATTTTTCTTAATGCCGGTAACCGATGAAACTGACCCTGATGTTTGAAAATAATATGTCTATCTTTGATACTCATTGCCACTTAGCCGATAAAAAATATCATGAACAAACTCAAAGCACAAGAGAAATAATTCAGCAAGCCAAAAAAAATGGTGTTGAATACATTTTAAATGTTGGTTATGATAAGGAAAGTAATCAAAAAGTAATTGAACAATTAGAACAATTTTCTAGTTTGTATGGTGCTTTGGGACTACATCCTAATAGTAATAAAGATTTAACGGCTGAAAATTTACAATGAATAGAAAAGCAATTAATCAATAATAAACGAATTCTTGCTCTTGGTGAAATCGGTTTAGATTATTATCGTCCTTTTACTGAGAAAGAAAAACAAAAAAAATGGTTTAAAGAACAATTAGAATTAGCCAAAAAATATAATTTACCAGTTTTGCTTCATATAAGGGAGGCTTTTGCTGATGCTTATGAAATAGTAAAAGAAGCGGGAATAAAAAAGGGTATTTTGCATTGTTTCACTGGTGATTGGGAAATTGCCAAAAAATTTATTAATTTAGGAGAATTTTATATTTCTTTTGCTGGTAATATTACTTATGAAAAAGGTAAATGGCAAGAAAGATGACAAAAAGTAATAGAAAAAATTCCGCTAGAAAAAATAGTTATTGAAACTGATGCTCCTTACTTATCACCAGTTCCCTTACGGGGACAAATTAATTATCCACAAAACATAGTTTATACCTTAAAAAAATTGGCAGAAATTAAAAAAATGAAAGTAGAAGAAGTAGCTGATAAAATTTATGTTAATACTTTACAATTATTTAAATTTTCTAAACATGCTTAGAAAAAGCAAAATCAATTGCCACAAAAATCAAAAGTTAGACCTTATTGTTGAATTAAGGGCTATATTAGTGTTTTCTTTTTTTTTCCGCCAAAATTGTCCGCCAACGATGCATTGAAAAAATGTCTTGACCACTAACGATTACTTTAATTATCATTAATTTTCAAATATTTTTACTTGGTTTTTGATTTTAAATTTGACTAAATAAAAAAAATTTAAAAAATTTTAGATATGGATTTTTTTGATATAAAATTACTTGCTACTTACCAAAATGAAGAATTTTTAGTAATTAACAAACCTAATAATTTAGCTGTGCAAAAAAATAAAGATTATTCCGATAGTTTAGAAGAAATTTTAGAAAAAGACAATCCTTTGTTTTCTGCTTTACCGCGTTGTGGAATAGTTCATCGCTTAGACCGACAAACAACCGGAATTTTAATAGTTGCGAAAAATTTTTCAATGTTCGCCTTTTTAACTGCTCTTTTTAAAACAAGAAAAATAAAAAAAATTTACTTAGCCTTATTAAGAGGAAATATTACAAGCGATAGTGGAGAAATTCGTTTCTATATAGAAAAAGATTTTACTAATAATCAATTCAGAATGAAATTGAATAGCCAAAAAGGAAAATTGGTTAATATGACTTTCCAAGTGATAGAAAGATTGGCAAATTTTACTCTAGTAGAAATTTATCCGCTTACTGGTCGCACTCATCAAATAAGATTAGCGTGCCAAAAAATTAACTATCCAATTTATAATGACCCTGTTTATAGTTCTATTTGTAAAAATAAAGAAATTGGACAATACTTGCATGCTTATAGCCTAGAATTCATTGATAACCAGAACCAAAAAAAATATTTTTCGGTTGCTTTACCAGAATTTTTCATTAATAAATTAAAAATACTAGGAAGTAAAAAATGACAAAAATACTGTGAAATAATTTAAATAATAATTACTAACTCATGAACAAAGAAAAATTAATTACTGAAGAAGGATATAAAAATTTACAACAACAATTGGTTAGTTTATATAGTGATAGCTCAACTATTGCTCAGCAACTAGAACTAGCTCGCTTGGACGGAGATATTTCAGAAAATTCCGCTTTTCTTCTTTTGCGGGAAAAATTTGCTGATTGCCAAGGTAAAATTAATTCCCTAAAAAATTACTTAGAAAAAGCAATAATCGTTAAAGAAGTTAAAGATAATTCACTTGTTCAGCTTGGTAAACAAATAACTTACCAAACCACTGATAAACGAAAAAAAACTGTTAAATTAGTTAATGAGTTTGAAGCTGACCCTTTTCAAGGTAAAATTTCCTTTATTAGTCCATTTGGTTCATTATTATTAAATCGAAAAATAGGCGATACTTTAGAAATTGGAAGTAAACAAGGAAAGTATCAAATTCAAATTTTAGAAATTAAATAATGAATATTCGCTTTTTACTTTTTCGGGGTCAATGAGAAGATGAAGGAAATTTTCTAGCGTTAGAAAATCCAGAAAGTATTATTATCTTAGCAACCGGAAAAACCCACTCAAAAATTCTAACCGAAAGTCTCGGATTGGATTACTTAAAAGAAAATAAAGTTAAAATTAAGGCTATTTTGGTGCTCAACACCGCTTTAAAAAATGTCGGTTTTTTAGAAAACATCTACCAAGAACTAAATATGGATATTCCACTTTATGGCAGTTTATCTAGCAAATTAGTCCTTGAATACTTATTCCCCCAGTTTCTTAAATTAAAAAAGAATTATCTTATTGTTAAAACCGAACAAGAGTTAAAAATAACTGGTTTTTCTTTGGTTTTTTTTACTCTTAATAGTTATTCATTAGGTAATTTAGGAATAAAAATTAGTTATGAAAACCTTGACTTTTATTACCTAGGAAACTTTATGTTTAGTAGTTTAACTAATAATCCGCTTTTATTTTCTTCTTTGGTTTTTCCACCAGTTGATAAAAAAACAAATACTTATTTAATTACTGACTTTCAAAACCTTTGCTGAAGTAATTCCAATAACTCTCTTTTTTGGGAAGCACGATTATTTATTGACCAATCTAAAGACTTTATTTTTTTACTTTATGATTTTGATTGATTACATATTTTTGAACTATTAGAATTTGCCAAACAGCAAAAAGTTAAAGTAAAAGTTTTAAATAACAGCTTTAACTTACTGTTAAAAAAAGTTTTGGATAATAATTCTTTATCTAGTGTTTTAGCAAGTGGCAAAGAGGAAAAAGTTATTTATTTATTAGTAGTTAATTCGGAAAATGCTGAAAAAGCTATTCCTTTTTATTGAGAAAATTTCTTGCAAAAAAAACTAAACTTACCAGTTTTTGTTGTTGGAATACCACCGATGAGCGGCGGTTTAGAAAGTTTAGCACGTACTGTTGATTATTTACATAATCAAAGAGGAGAAGTTATTGATTTAAGTCGTAGTAATCATCTCTCACTAGGAACCAGTCTTGACGATTTGAAATTATTATGAGAAATAATTCAACCACGAGTTACTATCAGTTTACAAAACAGTTATAAACATAGTAAGTATTTTAATTATTTTTCTTTACCCTTTATTCGCTTGAATAATCAGCAATATTTAAGTTTTCCTGCCGAAAAAGTTTACCCATTACGAATTAAAAAAAAAATAACTAACATTGAACAAATATTAGTTAGCCAAAGACAAAGCTTGCTAAAATCAGGATTATTAATTATTTTTCTTATTACCCAATGAAAAGATAAACTTTTCCAAATTAAAAAAATAAGAATTGAAAATTTAGCCGTATCTTTAGAAGTAAACTTACCAAAATTAGAAAATAAAATTAAAGATTGATGAAAAGATAAAATAACACCAGGATTAAGCGAAAAAGAATCGAGCAAATCACTAAAAAGTAGAATAGAAAAACGTTTATCTTTTTTAATTAAGAATTATATAAATTATAAACACAAAATTGATTTAGAAGAACCGCTAATTTTAATGTTTCAAGGATAAATTTCTAATGGTCTCTAACTGAGAAAATTAGTAAAAAAGCAGTAAACAAAATATTGATTATATAAATTATGAAATTAAAAATTATTGTTGGTTTAGGAAATCCTGGTCTAGAATATCAAAAGACTCGACATAACTTAGGGTTTGAAATTATTGAGGCATTGGCTACTAAGTTAACTCTTTCTTTCACGAAAAAAAAATTGGAAGGTTTATATTGTCATGGTAAATATAAAAATTGTAATTTTATTTTACTTCAACCGTTGACTTTTATGAATAATTCTGGGGAATGTGTAAAAAAATTTGTTGATTATTTTCAAGTATCACAAGAAGATATTTTAGTAATTTATGATGACTTAGATTTGCCTTTGAGAACTTTTCGTTATCGCTTACAAGGAACCAGTGGTGGACATAACGGAATAAAAAGTATTATTAATTCTTTACAAACAGAAAAAATTAAGCGTTTGAGGGTGGGAATTGGTTGTGATAAAAAATTTTTGTGAAAGCAATGAGTATTACAAAAATTTTCAACTCAAGAATGAAAAAATTATGAAAAATTAATACCGGAAATTTTAGATAGTTTGTTGTGATGAATCGAAAGTGATAATTTTGATTTAGTGATGAATCGGTTTAATAAAAAAACGTTATAAAAAAGTTTTTTTAATGAGTTTTTCTAGTTAATAAAATAATTGTTAAATATCTAATATAATATGTCTAAAGTTAAAAAGGTTTTTTTTAAAGAAAACAGTTTTCATATTGAGTTATTGGGAAACATGTTTAACCAATTTATAAAGAAGACAATTACTGTGCCAATAATTGAGAGAGTCAACGGAAAAACCCAAATTATCGGAGAAGAAAAAGAAAATGTTTATCAAGATTTTAACGAAATAATAATTGGAAATCGAGTTAATATGAATGGTTGTCAACGTGAGCAAATAAAAAAAGACTCAATATTGCTTTATTTAAAATTTGTTAATGTTAATCCAAATTATCACACGTCATTGAAAATAGAAGGGGATAGAAAAATTTTAAGTATTAGTGGCGGAACTATTGAAATTGAAGTAGCGACAGAATTGCAAAAAGAAATAAGAGAAGAAACTCCTACGGAAAAAGAACAAAGGATTATTAAAGCCATCAATAATGATTTTTCTTTAAAAGAATGAAGTCAAGTTGAATTTTCAAGTTCTTTTGTGCTTAATGATGGCCAAGCAATTGGTTCTTGGGAAATTAACGAAAACACTGCTAATGTTTTTGAGGCTATCAAACAAAGTATCAAAAATAATCCTAATCAATTTAATTTATCAAAACTTTGTTTTCAAAACTATCAAGAGGATGGTCAGCGTCGACCTTTGTCAAGAAGTTGATGAAGTCCAATTATTAAAGATAAAAACGATTTTCGGATGTTTAATGAAATATATCCTGATATTAGATCGGAGTGAGACCTTGGAGAGAGAGTTGTATATATTTCCGGAACAAGAAAAATTGAGCATCGAAAAGGCGGAACAATCCATCCTAGTGCCTTAACAGCGGAACAATATGAAGAATTAAAAAATTTAATTCCTGGTGCTTGTCAAGTAAAAGGATGTTGCAATAATTATCCTGATAATCCTTATGATTTATCAAATAAAATCTCCGGAGTTTCAGTAAAAAACGGCAAGTGTCTCTATCATAGTTCGGTAGATAAAAGAAAAAGTAACAAGGATGTTATCGAAGAACATAATAGATTACTTGCTATAATAGCAAAATCTTGAAACTCAAAAGAACCAAGCTATTACAACAATAAAATTTTACCATACATAAGTGAACTGAAAGAAATTTTAACTTTAATTGAAGTAGGAATTCTCAGTCATGAAAACGAATATATTAAAGCTAATCAATTAATGAAAAAAATAATTAACTTGGCAGAAGAAATTAAGAATAATAGTAATAATAATGGTGGCGGTAAAACTGTGTTAAGTGAAGAAGAAATTTTTATTTTTCCTATTCCTAGTAATGGTTCAGAAATAAATAATCAGTCAGATTGAGGACAAAAAGATAATGATTGAGTATTTCAAAATGTCCAAACATTAGAAAAAAAAGAAGATGAGCAACCAGCAGATAATTTTTTTCTTCCATTGGTTATTTCACTTCTTCCAGCGGTTTTTTTAGTTAGTTTATTGGCAATAAAAATTAAAAAATCACACCATAAAAAAAATAAAATAGTATAAACTTAAATATAGATTGATTCTATATAAAAAACCTATGGTCAAAAGTAAATATAAAACGATGGAAACTAGTAAGCAAATTTAAAGTCAATTACTACAATTACTAGTATTCTTAAAAAATTTAAATATAGTAGTAATTGCCTAGTAAGTTAACCTAGTTTAAAGTTAACAAAGCAAAAAAGTATTAATAAATGATTAAAATCTCTTTTTTAGTCAAAAAACCCAATGCTGAGAAGTCTAGTTTAGAATACATTACTATCAGCAGTCCAAAGTTAGATGAAACAGCAAAAATTGCTCCAATAAGTTATAGTTGTGAAGTTTATTTTTCTAATTCTAATGCGGAAAAGTCAAACTATAACTCAATTAACCCAATAGATGCTCTTTGTGTAGCTGCTGATTCAGCAAAAGTTTATTTACAAGTCTTGATTAATCGCGGTTATATTGTTAGTGAAGTAGAGACTAACCAACCATGACTATTAGAAGGAAAAAGCGTGGAAGCAATTTTACAAGAAAAATTTACTGGAATCAGAAATAATCCCAGCATTTCTGTAGCGGAAAAGGAAGTAATATTAAAAGTTCTAAAAGATAGTTTTGGTTCGGATGCTTCACCAATTAAAGATCAAGTAAAAAAAGCATTAGAGAAAAAATAAATTCTCCCTATTATAAAATAACATAATTTAATAAAACACAACATCATGACAAATAATGCACAAGAATATCTAGAAGAAAACTTTCCAGATAAAAAAACAAAAAAAATATTTATAATAAATAAAAACCTAGAAGGAGATTTGAATTTAAGTTCCTATCCAAATTTAGAAATAATGGCGTTAAGTCATAATAAAAAAGTAAATTTAAAACCAAACAATTCAAAAATAAGAATTTTGTGACTTGATTATAATCAATCGATTGATTTAAATGGGTCAAATTTAGTTTCGATAAAAGATAGTTTGACGCAACTTAATTTAATGGGTAATAAACTTAATGTAGAACAATTAGAAAAGACTTTAAAACAACTTAATTTAGAATATTTAATTTTAACTAATGTTGTTTTTCTTGATAATGAAGATAAGGAAAAAAAAGGATTAAGTTTAACAATTGTAACAAGTATTGATAAAAATTTGAAACATTTAAGTATCGAAAAGACCGAGTTTGCTCACGGTTTAGAGCAATTACCTAATTCTTTACAATATTTTTATCCTAGCCAAAATTTAGAGGATGTGTTAAGACCTTACCAAGGTAATAGTTGAATAGAAAAAGTTATTGAATGAAAAAAAGACCAAAATGGACAAAATGATAATGAACAAACGCAAACAATAAGAGCAAGTATAGATAAAATAAAAGAACTAGGACATGACAAGGAAATTGCGAAAGTAAATTCTGATTGAGAAGCGACAATTTGGCAATTATCAAAAATAGTTGAAAAGTATTCTCAAGAAAGAGTAAACGGATTACCGATTAGAATTCATCCTCGCCTAATAGCTAGTGAAGAAAATCCGCAGACAATGGCTTATATAAACGGTTATGGAAAAGAATCAGTAGAAGGTAAGGGTTGAGATTATCATTTTAGTCTCAATTTTAAAAAAATTGTAGTAGTGGAGACTATCGCCCACGAATTAGCTCATGTTTTTGTTGGGTTAAGGGCATATACTGATGGTTCTGGAATCTATCCTGACCAGCAACATAGCTCGTTTTTTTGAGAAGTTTACTTTGATGGCGAAAATTCCGATCTGAATTTTGTAAAGAAAGAATTATCATCAAATGAACAAAAAGAGTTAGAAGAATTTTGAAATCCTTTATCATTAAATTTTAATCCTGTTACTCGTTTTGCTTATTTTCCCAACATGATAGAAGAAAAAGACTGACAATTCGCCAAAAAACTTGTTTATTCTGCTAGAAATAAGCAAGTAACTTCCGAAGAAATAATGAAAGAGTGACATGATATTCGGCGAAAATTATTTGGCATGGCTAATAATTATATGAATGCCGGAACTGAGCAAGAAGCCAGAAAACGGTGAGCAAAACTTGAAGAAATAAAAAAAGAGATGGTAATAATTGTTTGAATTAGACCTAGAACACAGAGGTATATAACTCGTAATCAGAACGGAGAAATAATTAGTGACAGAACAGTAGTAGAAGAAGTTAAAATTGAGATTGATTTAAGTTCACTTATGCATGCGGAACTGCGAGAAAAAATTGAAGAAGAGATTAATAATTGGGCTGATAAGCCAGTTAGGTCAGCTAGTTCCAAAAAAGTTGAAAAGATTAATCATATGATTGAAAATGCGGTATTATCCGATTTAACTGAAAATAAAATTGTTAAAATAGATGAAAGGTTAGAAGAGACAATGGAAACTCAAATCCAAGTTCCTCCAATTGGCAAAGATTAATTACTAAATTTGCTCTTTAGTTAGTAGCAAAAAAAATAAAAACTTTATATAGGATATAATATATAATAAAAAACATGTAAACAAAATAATTAAACTTATGAACAAAATCAAAATTATGCTCTATATTTATGAGCACCCAGTCACGCCCTAGTGGCGTAAACACAATATCAACATTAGCAAGAATAAAGCTTGTTAAAAAAATAAGAGACTTAAAACGCTTGACTACTAGGCTTTTAGCAGTAAATATTTAAATAAATTAAACTAAAAAAAATAAATAATTTTAAAAATATGAAAAGTAATAATATACCAATAGTGCCTCAAACTTATTATGAGGTTCAATATTTAGAAAATGAAAAAATAAAACTACCTGGTGCAGATGAGATTAAAAAGAATGGTTTAAGTGATGAACTAAGAGAACAATTATTAAATCCTAATGCCAAATTTGAGAATGATTTAGTAGTGTTTATGGCTCAATTTTGATGCACTAATTGTCAGCGAGGAGTGGAACATCGTGCTTTTTATTGCCATGGGAGATGCGGAAATGACTGCGAACAATCATGCAGTAATTGTGGGAGAACAACTTTAACTACTACATTAGCAAGTCCAAGTGATAGTTTAGAAGCTGCTATTAGACATGCAACAGGTGAAGCTCAGAGAAGAGCTAGAGATAATGGAGTAACTGGAGAAATAACGGTTGAAACAATGAGATTTGATGCTAATACTGGCAGGTTTAAAACATTAATATTGGTTTATAACACTACTCTTCAAAGAGCAGTAATTACTAAGCCAACAGGTTGATAATACATTAAATAAATAACTAAAAATAAAAAACGCTTATGAAAAATAAAGAAATAACAACAACAAAAGAATATAAAGAAGAATATGAAACTATTATAGTAAATGCTGCTACTGGCGATCAAAGAAGAATAATTTATGATATAGATTCACAAGCTGGCCAAATTACTAATGAGAAAGTGAAAGAATTTCATGATAAAGCAGTTAAAACATTAAACCAATGAAAAATTAATAACTCAGGAGTAAGAAATGTTACTCTTAGAATATTGCAAGATGTAACCAGCGGAAACAGCGAAATTATAAATCTTCCTCAAAGTGAATTAATTTTTCCTGATGGACGACGTGCTCGAATATACGATAAACATGGTCAAGTGGTAGTTGGTGAAGAAAATATAAGAAGGGAAATTGAAAGAAGAGAAGAAGAATGAGATTGATATGAAAGGAATGGTAGATTAAAACAAGTTGATTACGCAATGCATCATTTTGATGATGGTTCAGTAGCCACAATATATTCCCGAATTCCTGTGGATGAAAATGGCAATCCTGTTAAATTACTTCATCCAAATGAAATTAATGATCCGTCATTTGCTGCGTCCTTTTCAATTGCTGGTAATACAGAAAAAAATAAGTCAGCCTTAGAAATTGCTCCAAGGCGAGTAGGTGGAACTTGACATAAAGGAGGAAATGAAATAATAAAGACCAAAGATGGACAATTATATGGAGAACCAGTCGAGGTTGATCCCAATCAGTTAGGCGGCAAAGAAAACTTTGTAGCTCAAAGACAACAAGAATTAGCAAGGAGTAATGATAACCATGCTGAATTGTGAGCCTTAGGAGCTGTTGGTGGCGGAATATTCTTAGTTACGGCAGCATGCATTAGATTTTTCCGTAAATCTATAAGTTAAGATTCTAAACTTTTAGAAAAAACAATAATTATTGCCTATTCTTATAGGCAAAAAGTCCCTAGGGACAAAAATAATAAAGGGGAGTGATTTATTCACTCCCTATTATAAAAAAACAAATTAAATTTAAAGTTTATCTAGCACTTAAACTAGATGCCACGCTATTGGTTTAAAATAGTAAAAATCAGTCTTTATAGTTAGACTTTAAAGAAATTAAAAAACAAAAAATAAATAATTAAAAAAATAATCATGACAGAAATTAGAAATATATTATTATTTGGTCGTACTGGTCAAGGAAAATCATCAGTATCTAATGTACTAACTGGTACTAATGAATTTAAAGAAAGTGCTGGTAGCACTAGTGAAACTAAAGGTCATCAAGTGAAAAGTTTTCAAAAAGGAAATATTACTTACCAAGTAATTGATACTATTGGTTTGGGAGATAGCAGAAAAACCGAAAGTGAAAATCTTTATGAATTAGCCAAAGTAGCTAGCAAATTAGGAGACGGAGTTAACCAAGTCTTTTTTGTTACTAATGGTCGCTTTGCTAAAGAAGAAGTGGATGCTTTTAATATTCTATGCAAAGTATTTTTTGATCCAAGCGTAGCGAAATATTCTAGTATTATTCGAACCAACTTTCCTGAATTTTATAAAGATGAAGAGTGTAAAAATGATATTAAGGATTTAACTAGTGAAGGTCAAGCTGGAAAAAAAGTGGTTGAAGAAATAGGGGAAGAAGCGGTTATTCATATTGATTTACCCCCTTTAAAAGGTCGAGATGGTGCTGTTAAAGTAGCTAAAGAGACTAGGGAAGAATCACGAGAAAAATTGCTCAAATATTTAGAAAATAAAACAGAAATTTATAATCCTAATAATCTTAAGAAAATAAATAGTCGAATTAGAACTCATTTACATACTAAGGAAATAGATGTTAAAAAAACAAAAATTACTGAGTTAGAGGAAAAGTTAAAAACAACTAAAAATCTAGAAGAAAAAGGTCAAATTAATGAACAGATTAACACGTTAAGAACAGAAGCGAATGATTTGATAGCAAAAGAAAAAAAAGCATTTATTGATGATATGGCGAAGCACATAATAGAAAGTTTTCAAGAATCCGGAGAACAAATGATATCAATGTTTCCAGGACTTGGTCGTGAATTAGGTACTGTGGCGAGCATTGGCGCTGTAGGAATATCTGTATCACCATTAATGATAAAATTAATTATAGGCAAAATTTTTGGTTTTATTTAAAATAGGCAAAAATTTTTATAATCACAAAAATTTCAAACTTACGAAATATAACCCATTTAAAGAAATAAACAAAATATGAACAAAATTAGAAATATATTGTTAGTAGGAAGTAGCGGAGGTGGTAAATCTGCCTTTGCTAATACACTAATTAATAAAAACGGTAATTTTACCGAAGTATTCAAAGAAAGCGCTGGTAGCGTCAGTCAAACTAAAAATTATCAAGTGGAAGAACTTGAGCAAAAAATAGATGGCAAAAAAGTCACTTATCGAATAATTGATACGATTGGTATTGGTGATACTTCATTACCCGAAAAAGAGGTTGCTTACAAAATAGCAAAAGTAGCTAATGAACTTAGAGAAGGAATTAGCCAAGTCTTTTTCGTTACTGGTGGTAGGTTTATTGAAAAGGAAGTTGGGGTTTTTGGATTATTGTCTGGCACGCTTTTTGGTGAAAAAATGCTTGATTTTACAACTGTTGTAAGAACAAATTTTTATGATTTTGAAGATGAAGAAGAATGTGGAAAAGATTATCAAGACTTAATTAATGGAAAAGAAATAGGATCTAAGTTAATTGAAAAGATAGGAAAAAGTAAAGTCATTTATATCGATAATCCACCTTTGAAAGGAAAAGCTAAAAGAATTGAAGCGAATAAAGAAATTAGAGAAACAGCACGAGAAAAACTGCTTAACTATTTACGAGATCACGAAGTGGTTTATGAAGCAAGTACTCTTCCTCTTTGAGATTTAAATAATAAACTTGATAAATTGGAAAATAGAAATGATAAAGAACAAGTAAAATCAATAGTTTGAGAAACTTTTGATAGGAGTTTTGAAAGAATTAGAACCCATGTAGAATTTGGTGGAGAAATGGGACAAAAATTTATTCCGGTCTTTGGTTCAACTATAGGAGTCGGTTTTGGTTTTGGAACTTCAGTTGTTGGTGGTGCTTTGGAAATTGGGGCTCTCTTAACAAAAGAGTTAGTTAAAGGCGGAGCAGATTTAAGTAGAGAATTTGGATCCGGTGTGGTGAAAATTTTTTCAGGAGATGATAGTAAGAAAGATAAACCCGAATTATTAAAAAAAATAAATGATTTAGAGAACCAGTCAAAAAATTCCCAGCAAACAATTCAAGGTTTAGAAAATCAAAAAAATAACTTACAAAATCAGTTAATAACTTTAGAAGTGGAGAGAAGTGGGTTGCAGACCCAATTAAGTAAATTAGAAAGTCAGCGAAGTGATTTGCAAAAAGAATTAACTCAAACTCAAAATGGTTATGAGGATGTTCTAAAGATTAATAAAGTACTTAGCAAGGAGTTGACAACTACTGAGGAACAACTAAAAAAAGAACTAGAGCGAGTTAAGGCTTCTTTGGAAACATTAGAAAATCAAAAAAATAATTTACAGAGTCAACTAGGTAACTGAACTAATGCTTTCGCTAACCAAGATTCAGCCCAAGTTAAGCAAAATTTAGAACAATTGCAAAGAGAAAGAGATGAAATTCGAAAGCAATTAAATGATTTAGAAAATATTCCTTTAGAATATTTAAAAAGAACAACTTACGAAGGGATTCTTTTTTTTCTTAGAAATACAAAACCTCGAATTGCTTTTAGTGATTTAGAAACTAAATACTCAGATGAAATAGAAGAAACCATTAATAGTTTATCCTTACCTAACTTACTGGCTAGTGCCACTATTTTACGTTCGGCAGTACTTAATACCAGTTTAGCCGAAGGACTAATTTTGAGCGAGCAGTATGTTGATTCTAGTAATAGTTTAACCACAGAGTTACAAGTAACTAGTCTTATCAATGATTTAACTAAATTAGTTCGGGATGTTCACCGGCATTATCAAGAATTTAACAAGATTGTTAACAAAGAGAATCATCCTTTTTATTTAGCGGAGTTATCCGAAACTCAAGTTATTTTAAGCCAAGTTCAGCAGGAATTAGTTAAACTTGAACGAAGGAAAATTCAATTGAGTCAACAAGTTCAAGTACTGATTCCAGGAAATTAAAACATTAAAATTTAGAAAAGTTATGACTAAAAACAAAGAAAAATTTTTAAATAAAACACTTTTTTACTCAATAGAAAAGCAAAATAAAGAAATAATGAAAGAATATATTGATTATTTTTCCTCTTTCTCTGATTCAAATACGAATATCCTAACAATAATAAACCAAACTCGCAAAGAATTAGAAAGTAATGATTGAAGTAAGTTAAAAAGGAGTTTTGATATTAAAGTTAATGCGGAATTAAAAAAGATTTTTAAAGAAAGATACTTGAAATCTCCTTTCGTTGAAAGAGGTTCTGTTTGGGAGTTATTTCCACAAATGACTGGGGAGACTTTCAATAGAATACTTTTAGAAAGACTAAATGATAGAAGTTTATTTCTCTCTGATTTTATTTTACTTAACTTTTTCCTTGAAAGTTTTTCGAAGGATTTTCGCCTTTTAGTGGAAGAAAAATTAAATAAAGAAAAGAGTTTGAAATTAAATGATTTAAACATTAATGTTTGGAAAAAAGAGTATTCTGAAATGATAATTACAAATTATGGAACTCACATAGATAACTGAGAAGAATTTAATAGTTTATGAAGCAAATTACAAGAATTTTTTAAACAAAAAGAAGAAGCGATTGACGAGATTATTGCTAATTTAAAAGTCAAAGCTGATTCTTTGCAGCAAGCGAAAGACGTGGCCTTAATAAAAGATCACAAAGATAATGTCTGAGTACCTTCTTTAAATGAAGAAGAAAGAAAAATAATTATTGAGGCGCAGACGATCAGGGAAGTGCAGAGAGTTCAAAGTCAAATTTTTCTGCAGAGAGGGCAAAAACAAGAAAACGCTCAAGCGACAGAACTTCAAAATACAATAGTTACTCTTCAAAGTCAGAATGCTGAATTAAAAAAACAGTTAGGAATCGCTAATACTGAAATAAAAGGATTAAATCAACGCGTTCAGGAACTTCAAGGAATGTTATCAAATGGGCCTAGTTCGCAGATTACTAATCCAACTTCTGAAACAAAAGAAAATAAAGAAATAACCGAATTAACTGAATTACTGATTCAAGCTAATTTAGCCAATACGAAAGCCAACCAAATGGTTGCTGAAGCACATCAACAAATTGTTGGTTTACAAGAACAACTGGTTGCAAAAGAAGTAATGCCACCAAAATAAGGAAATTAATTAAAAAAAAAACAAAATTAAATATCATGAAAATAATAGAATTAGGAAAAATAACAAGTTCGCATATTATCAGAATTGAACCAGGAGATGATGCGATGAAATCACTGGAAGGATTTTCTAGTAGGCCTGAAAATAAAGGCAAATTTATAAGTTTTAGAGCTATAGGCGGAGGATTTACAGATGTAAAAGGGTACTTTTCTCAAAGCAAAAAAAAGCACGGAATAAGTTCTGAAACAAAAATTTTGCCTAAAGATGACATGTATGAATTGGCAAGTTTCTTAGCATGAACTACATGAATAGATGGGAAGCCTTTCGTTCATGGACATTCCGTTTTCGGTGATAAAAATTTTAATGCATTTGCATTTCATTCAGTAGAAGCAAGTCTCACTAAAAATCTAGGACTAACTATGGAGGTAGAAGCAACGGTGTATGAAGCTGAAGTTAATCGTGAGCACGATGAAGATACAGGATTACCTTTAGTTCTTTCTCTATCAAAAACATCAGATAGCAACAAAACCGAGTTGGATAAATTAAGAGAAGAAAATGAAAGATTAAAAAAGAGAAATGAAGAACTAGAGAAAGAGAATACAGAATTAAAGAATCAATCATCAACTGCTCTTCAAGAACAAATAAAAAGATTAAACAAGGCCTTGATTGATGCTAATGAAATTACTCAGAAAGCTAATGCGACTAATCAGCAACTTATTGCTCAGATTCAAGTAAATCCATAAGAATAAAATCTAAAAAGAAAATAAAAAAATGAATTGAAACACAACCACGCTTAGAGCAAACAATGATTTTATTTCTGAGTCCTTAACAATTATCGGAATAGAAAGAACAAAAGTGCAAAATCAAAAGCAAATCCGCGATTGCTACTTAGTAAAAGTCAAAGAAGATATCACTTATCGCGAAAAAATAATTACTGGTGATTTGATTACTCGTAAGGAATTCTATATTTACCGCGGAACTTTTGAAACTCGGAGTTTCGAAAATATCAATAATGATGTTTTTTATTATCTTGTCTATCAACTGGGAAAAGGGAATAAAATTAAGATTCCTTTCAAAGGTTATTATCTAGATAAAGATTTTACTAAACTAGTTTTTTGTTTAAGTGAAGAAGTAAATGATATCATTAGAAAAGAAAAGCAAAAATGAGAAGAAACTGGCTATACAGAGAAAGAATTGAAAGTTGAAAATAAAACTATTGTTGATTCCAAGCATGAAGTTTTAAATCAAAATGTTCGGGGTGAAAAGTGAGTTCCGGAATTAAATAAATCAGAAAAAGAGTTAATCAAAAAAGCAAAAACAGTAAAGGAAGTTCAAAAATTACAAGGAGAAATTGCTCTTCTAAGAGAGAAGAAAAAGGAAAATACTAAAATACAAGGGTTAGAAGAACAAATAAAAGATCTAAAAAAGAAAGTGAATGAACAGGAGGGATTCATTCAAATTTTTCATAAAGAAAGAGAAGAAATAAAAAAACTTCTAGATGAATCTAACAAAAATATAACAGAATTACAGACTAAAATCACGGAATTAAATAATCAGCAAAGAGAGAATGAAGTTAAATTAAGAAAACTAAATGATCGAATTATTCATTTAAATGACTTATTAGTTAAAGAACAAGTTAAAGGTAATGATTTAATGGAGGACAAAAATAAAATAACACAAGAGTTAAAAATAGCCCAAGAAGATTATGAAAGCCTTTTAAAGATTAATAAAAAACTTAGCCAGGAGTTAGCTAAAGTGCAAAGTGAATCAAAGCAAAAAGATTCTGAAATAAAATCTTTTCAAGGAAAACTGGATAATCTAGAAGTGCAGATAATTAGTTTAAAAGCTCAGTTAGCAGATAAAGATAAGGAAATAGATAAGTTGAAAGAACGTATTCGTTCTTTACAAGAGAAAGCGAGTGAAGGAGAGGAAATAGCTAAATTAAAAGAAAATCTTGCTAAGATGAAAAATGAACTGGATGCTTGAAAAGATGCCTTTGCTGAGCAGAATTCTGCCCAAGTTAAAAAAACGATTGAAGATTTTCAAGAACAAATAAACCAGTTGAATGACCAAATTAAATTATTGGAAGAACAGGCGGGAGAGAAAGGGGCTGAATTAGTTAAAACTCAGACTGAGTTGAAAAACAAAGGAGAAAAATTAAATAAGTTAGAAGAAGAAATAAAGCAATTGAATAGTAAGCAAAAAACTTTAAAAAGAAAAATTTTTAATTTAGAAATGGAACTAGAAGAAAATGGCAAAGATAAAGAAGAATTAGCAGAACAAATTAAAAATTCACGAGAAGATTTAAACGAAATTAAAAAACAATTAACAGTGAGTGAGGAGCAGCGTAAAAAATTAAAAGAAGAAGTGCGAGAGTTGAAAAGAAAATTAGAAGAATTACAAGCTACTAAGCAAACTGAATCAGAGGATTTAATTTTGGAAAATGCTCAACTTACTCGTAATTTAGTAGATAAAAAAAGCCAAATCAGTCAATTAGAGCGCCAACTACAAAAAATTAATGTTGAAAATGATAAAAAGTTGGAAGAATTACGAAATCAATTAACTCAAGAACAAGCAACTTCGCAAACTAAAATTAACCAATTAATAAAAGAGTTAAGTGATTTATCTGCTCAAAAAGCTCAATTAGAGCAAGAATTACAAAAAGTTAAAGATTTAAAGTCGAACCAAGAGGATTATGAAAGCCTTTTAGAGATTAACAAAGTGATTAGTCAAGCGTTAGCACAACTCCGCGAACAACTAAAAACTAAAGTAGAAAAAAAGGAAGAAGAAGTAACTAAAAAACAAACAGAGATAGCCGATTTACAAAAAGTTAATCAAGAAATGCTTGAAGGTTTAAAAACCAAATTAAAAAACTGAACGGTGTTGTATTCTCGAGAAGTTAGTCCGAGGGTATATCCATCTAATCTTGGATATGGAAGTAATTTGCGGAAAATGATTGGGGAATTAAACTTAGAACAAATAATAATGGCGGACGAAATACTTTTAACTGTTTATACTAGTCGTAGTCTTGAAATAGCAATTGAGATTGGTAAAAGAGGAAATTATCAGCCTAATAATGAAGTTTACAAGTCAAATTTAGAAAAACAGATAAACCACTTAAGTAATAATTTAAGCAAATTAGCAAGTTATAAAGAGCATCCGCTTTATTTAGCAAGTTTAGACCAAAATGCGATTGAAAAGCAATTGAACGAAGCGCGGATGATAATGGAAAATTTAGAAAAACAGAAAGCGGAAATTTCAGTGCCTCCTAAACAATAATTTTAATTTAAAAAGAAAAAAGTCAACAAAAAGTTGAGTTTCTACGGACTCAGGAAGAAAAATAGAGGTGTTCGGATAATACTGAGTTTTAGTTTTTAATTATAAAATAAATAATATGAACAACGATGCTCTAAAAAAAGTTACTATTCACAGTAGTATCTATAATAATCATAATCTTGATACTTATAAGAAAAAAATTAAAACATTCCTAGAAAATTTAGGAATATTTAGTAATACTGTAATATCGAGGTGACATGAAGAAATGGTTTCTTTTACTGATGAAAATAAACGTAATTTTGAAAGTTTCTATATAGCACAAAAAGAACCGTTAGAAATTGTTAAAGGTGAATTACAAAAACGTTATCATCAGAATGATGAAAATTTATTTCCCAAAGATAAACTTGAAAATTTTTTTGCTAATAATGAGGTGGGTTTAAATGACATTGGCGATTTAATGTTAGTTGATTACGTTTTCGATATTTTGGTAAAAAATGATCTTTTTGATTGAAACCTAGAAATTTTCCGATCGTGACCACACGTAGATAATGAAGAACATGCAGAAGATTTTTTAAAAACTTTTGTCAATACTGTCAAAGAAAAAACTATTGAAAACCTAGGTAAATTATTCAATAATTTAAAAGTTGAGGAATTAGATGAAATTTTTGGGGAGGATAAAAATTGAAAAAATATTATTGAAAGTTTAGCAGGAACAGAGGCAAATATTGGTGATTTTGGCAATATAATTACCAAAAAAAATTGATATGGGGAAAAATTCACCGAAAAACACAAAAAAGAAGCAGTCGAAAGAGTAAAAAAATACTGAGAAGAACGGCAAAATTCTTCTAACGAAATCAATAAAAAAAAAATAAATTTGTTGTTTGGAGGTGATTTAGAAGCAATTTTCAAGAATTTGAAAGACCAACAAGTTCATATAACAGTAGATAAATTTCAAGTTTTAATTAATGATGAATTAAAAGAAGCTTATCAAGCGGCAATTAAAGACGTTGACAAAGAATGAGGTAGTTTTAATCTGATTGGCAATAAAGATGATGTTTTGAGCACTGGTAATGCCAACCCTGATGGTAAAGGTTGAGGAGTGTATTTAGAAAGAGCTTTAGTTATAACTCCGGGAGCTCAGCAAATACTTGATAACCGAAAAAAAGAATTATTTAGTAAAATTAAAGATGCTGCTTGAGTGGCAATTAGGGGATTAGTAGGAAGAGCGGTTGAGGAAGATGCGGAAAAAAAAGCCAAAGATAAGGCGAAAGCAGACTTACCTAATCTAACACCTGCGGAAACTGATAAAATTAATGGTACTGCTGACCAAGCAGCCTTAGACGGAGTCTTGGCAGGTATTACTGCTGACCGTTTAACTGCTTTAAAAGATGCCAAAGAAGCTGCTAAAACAGGTTTAACTGATCCAGTAGCAACAGCTGCGGAAATTGCCAAAATTGAAGCTGCTAATAGT
>Ga0307512_10001467_pt1 | contig 33249 bp, 37 predicted proteins | sample 14_EM_MG_FD_200267 | JGI IMG/M metagenome (GOLD analysis project Ga0307512, IMG submission 200267) | Populus trichocarpa ectomycorrhiza microbial communities from riparian zone in the Pacific Northwest, United States - 14_EM | ecosystem: Host-associated > Plants > Roots > Unclassified | place... | reverse complement strand
TGAGTTCACTCGACCTCGGCCTCCAAGTGCATCTCCAAACTCACTCGGTCACGGCCTCCCAGTGCATCTGTGAGTTTACTCAATCTCGATCTCCAATTGCATCTCCAAACTCGCTCGATCACGGCCTTGGAGTGTATCTCTGAGTTGTAGATTGGTAGCTTTATAGATACATAGATACATAGATGAGAATACAACCTGAATACATGAGTTTTAAAAATCGTTGCACAATTAGTAGTAGCTAGGAGTTCCAGGCGCACCAGCAGCGTTCCCAGATGTTGTTTTTCCCAGAATGCTCTACTGTGATTCGAGGTGCTCCCAGACGCTCACAGGTTTGTCGCTGGCGCTCGCAGGTGCTGTGCTGTGCAATGCGTCCCGTCGCCTGGGCGACAGGCACCGTGTAATTCTCCGTCAGAGGGTACGAGGTTCCGTCAGAGCCTTCAGAGCCATCCGGAACACCCGGGTGTTTCAGACGGAAACCAGGGTTGTTGCTGATGTTTTCACTTCCTGGTTTGCCTATAAAGGCAGCCAATAGTTCATTTATGACTGTTTGCAACATCTCGCCCCGCAGATTAGCTGAGATACATGACCAAATATCGTTGACACTCATTTGCATGATGGGGCAGGTAGTCTTATACTGTCTTTATTGCCTATAACGCCAGTCAATACGTCGTTTATAACTATTTGCAACATATTGCGTCACAGAAAACCTAAGATACATGACTGAGAATTGTTGATGCTCCGTTCACACACAACTTCATGATGGCGCAGGGATCGATTCACTGTCTCATTTGCCTATCAAGGCAGCAATAACTGGGTTTATGACTATTTGCAACTGATCGCCCATAAGATTAGCCATGACACATGATCAAACATCGTTCACGCTCCGTTGACGCTCATTTTGCCAAGGGTGTATCCACTATATGCAATGATTTCACTTGGCGTAGTCCATCATTCACTTTGAGTTGGCAGCCTTTTCAGCGTTTTCATTTATTTTCATCTTAATCACTGCATTGTTGTTTAATAATACATATAAATATATCGTTGAAAATATACTTTACAGTATCGACGGATTCAGGATAATAATATTCACCAAAATGCAGTTCCATTCGATCAATGCTAATCATCACTGCCAGATTCGCTCAATAGGCTGCTTTGGTCTTCAAAATGAATGTTAGCTGCATTACCCAACAGCAGATAGTGTACTAACCAGTGGATGTTCCTTCATCAGGCAGCATATCTCGATCAAATTCTGTATGGTGCACGCTTTCCTGGGCTGATGCATCCAGAGTAAAAGATTCAGCACATGGGAGGGAAGTATGCGAATACTCATATGCCGCCGACAAATTGATAACATCGAGACTTTGATCATGAAATGTGTCACCTGTTGAGGCAGGTGGTGTTCCGGGCAGAGGTGGCGCCGGCTCTAGAGTTGAATCTGGAGTTGGCTCTGAAGTCTGCTCTGTGCGTCGGTTTGGCAGAGGTGCACCTGTTCCTTTGTGTCTCCAGCGTGTCTACGGATTCGTTGCGGAGGCATGTTGGCAAGCAAGGCATCCGGGCGTGTGGTGTTGAGGAAGCATTGCTGGGTGTCTTTGTATCGCAACCTTCACCTGTTCATGACCAGGAAACTCAACACCCTGCTACTTCTCTTCTCGGACCTCCGCCCGTGGTTTCTTGATCAGATAATGCGTTTTCTCCACCGCGGCGTGCGAAAACCCTCCTTTGGCCATGCTTGCCATGTTCAAGGCCAGGCGCATGTTGGACTGTTCCAGCTGTACATGACCTCCTTGCCTTGCCATTGTTCCAGACATGTTGAATACCTACAAGAAATTACTTGCTGCTTCAAACACTGAGACAGGGCTATAGCAACGACCACATACGCTTCCGTAGCCTCCTCTAAGGTGATTAAAGCCTGTTTTGTCCAATCTCGAGGATGTTTCTCAAGACATTTGTCCGCCAAAATGCCTGAGCTCACAACATCATCACGTTCTATTCCACGGACTGTGCGGACAAATGCCTTGGTCCACCATGGATGTTGTCCATTACGGGCAGCAATAGATTGGTCACGTAACTCTCGGCGTACACTGGGCGTCTGTTATACTGCGAATTGACGGCCGTACACCACGCTATGGAGAGAGTCACATCCAACTGCATGCGTCTTCTTATTCGTGCTGCTTCCACTCTTAAAGACGATTTTTAACTGTGCATCCTGGGTCATGTGTCTGGTGGCTGCAGTGGCAGCCGCGCGGTGGACTAACTGGTGCCTGTGTTCTTGCTGTGTGCCAATAAGTGACGTATTCGTCAAAGCACCTGCCTATCGGCCGGATTCAGATCCGCTTGGACCTGGCTGAGGTGGTTGTGTATCCATGATTTGCTGGTGTGGAATCGGAGAGGAAGATGATAGAGATAAGTTGTGGGAAGCCCCGAGGATTATATAGTTTGGTTCATATCACAATGGAATATTAGGCCGCCAACATGATGGTTATACTCCAGATGAATGATCCTGCGTATAGCGGCAAGTTGCAGAGATTTCCCACAGCCCCGAGGTGTGCAAGATGTCGGTCCGATGTTCTTTGTAAGTTAACAGGGATTAATTACCCGGTATGACAGCCGAAATCGCATGACTGTTACCTATAAATGGGACATTGTCTGACGGAAAGGACATTTGGTGATGTGTGTCTCAAATCATCCCCGGGATAATACATGAAACTGGGACTAACAATCAAGCCATGTTGTACTGATTGCGTAACCATTCCCAATTGATTGACAGTCAAACGGGTGGTTTTGCTTTGTTCAAGATGAGTAAACGTACTAACCATAACATACAAGACGCACTTTGCCTCCATATTGTCCATATCTTGCAACATCCAACATCTCGTGGAACGAAGTCAACACACACTACAATGGTCAATGCTCCGACAATGTACTTTTCGGCACTTGCGGCAGGCAATTACTTCAAATCTACCAAGCGTTCAACTTAACGACATCATCTAGCGAATCAAGGCAAGAGCAGCTTGGATGCAGAAAGAGTCTGAGCCATGGCGGCATTGCGCAGTTTGAGATCCAAAATGGACCTTGCGGCGGAGAAACGACGAGAAACACACTTCTTAAGCAATCAAGAGAAAGGGAACTGGATTGAGGATTATCTTGAGAATGAGACCGCTGGGGCAGGAAAGCAAGTGGAAGACGAAGAGGCAGCGGTTCAGCAAGAGCAGCAGGATATGGTGGATGCCAAAATCGCCTTGTGAGGGGCTGATGGCTGCTATCTCAGACAGTCTGAGTGATCTTGCAAGTTCCAACGATGGGGAAGATGGGGATGTTTAAGATGAAGAGACACAGGAGGGCAAGCTGAGCGAAGAGGACGAACCCAGCTGGGTGATGGGCACCATCTCCGAAACGATACATTAGCGCTTCGAGTGCTTTCTGCAGACGCAGATGAAGCTTGATGAATTGACAGAACCAGGACGGGAGGATGCAGCCACCTACATCCGTGAACGAGATAAGAAGTACGGCGCAGCCGAATTGAGGGTTCCGGTAGTTGTTCCACCTCAAACAGATGATCACGCTTCAGCACCTCCACCAACAACAGTTAGAGAGCTGATGGAGTGTCTTGAAATTGTCGCTGGAATATCGCAAATGCCGCAAGGGACTTCCCGACCAGGAAGTAGTCATAAACGGCTAGGTTCGGTTAAATAGCAGTCGAATACGAGCATATCTGGTCTTGAGCCCACCGCAGTGTCCGATACGTCACCATTGCTGAAAGCGAAGCCTGTCGTGCCAGTAAGCTTTTACCCGTGCTTATAGCCTCCAGCTGATCACCATATAGATTTCGGATTCGGACGAAGACATGGTGACGGCTCCTGCATCAGTGGAGGAATAGATAGGCAAACTGTGATTTTTGACGTCATCCGTCTTTGAAAACCAATTTGTGTACCAAATTCGCCACGTGTCCTCTTTTTCTTGAATTCAGTTACGAAATTGTGAGATGTGATAATTCGTCTGTGCTTGTGGAAGGGTGGAACGCACCATGTGAAAGTTCTAGAAACCAAATCAGGCAAAAAAACTGCCCCGATGTTCAATTTGCATCAGCAAGTGACTCTTAAGCGACAAAGTCAAAGCTATATTAGTGACCAAATATACTAACAAAATTTAAGTGAGTGATGTCATACGTGTGATAGAAAGAGCGGTCAGTGCTCAATACAAATCAGTCCGAACGACGATGGTCATCCTGCATTCATCCATGTAACAAACTGCATAACTCTCCACATCGACCTCGTGCACATTGGTTGGGCAATTTGAAACTACTTAAGGTACATCATGGAAATTGAGGAGAAGGAGCTGGATAAGGAAAGGTGAGGAAGTTGAGCTATCTTTACCAAAAGTAAGTGGAATATTCTACATGCCGTAAATTGCCGGCCAAAAGCGCGGGCATGTGATATGGCCATGTCATCTATCACACAGATTGTGTGGATAGCCACTGATCAGAAATTGAGAGATACTAAAACTCCTGAATGCAAACGATAATACATAGAACCTTTATAGTAGGTCTGAATAATGTGTATATGATTCGTTGCGTACAATTATTGAGTGCACAAAGGCTGGTTCGATGTGATTAAAGTTAGCATTAACAGATCGTCAACGATTTCCAGTCTCACACATTCAGCAATCAATTAGCGGCATTGTCACCAGCACCCAAAGTGAACATATTGGTTGGCGAAAAAGCGAAAAAGGCAAGTGATATGCTTGTTACTACCTTCTAAAAATGAGCGTCAACGGAACGTCAATGGAGTGTCAATGATTTTTGGCATGGGATGATGGAATATCCAGAGGGCTCAGATATAACATTAAGCCATAACAGCACTATCGGCTGCCTTTCTAGGCAAAACTTGTTGCGACAACATTGCTTCTAAGTGCTAGGACTGAGCATCAACTGAGTGTCAATGGCTTTTGGCCTTGCAGCATAGAAAAAGAAAGAGCAGTGCGGCAACATTGATCTATAATCGCGCTAGCGGCCGCCTTGCAAGGCAAACTGTGTTGCGACAACATTTCTTCTACGTCCTGAAAATAGGCATCAATAGAGAGTCAACGTCTCTTGGCCATGCATCTTGGCAAATCCGTTGGCTGAGCGGCGACATTGAGCCACAATCGTACGATCAGCGGTCTTTCTTTCTAAAAACTACTACGACAACTTCACCACTATGTCCTAAAAATGAGCTTCAATGGAGCGTCAATGATTTTTCGCTTGGCATCATACAAGATGCAAGGGATGTGCGGCAACCTTCATGCATAATCGCACTGTCGGCCGCCATTCTAGGCGAAACCTGCCATGATAACATTGCACCAATGTCTTAAAAATGAGCGTCAACGGAGCGTCAACGACTTTTGTCCATGCAACTTGGAAAATCGATTGGGTGAGCGGCGACATTAAGCCTGAATCATACTATCGGCCGTCTTTCTTGGTGAAAATTGTTGCGACTTCATCCCTACTGTGTCCTAAAACTGAGTGTCAATGGAGCCTGAATGATTTTTGGCTTTGCATCATAGCAAATGCAAGGGCTGCGCTGCGACATTAACACATGATCGAACTATCGGCCCCCATTCTATGAGACAATGGTTCAGACAGCATCGCTACTATGTCCTGAAATTGAGCATCAACTGAGCGTCAATGACTTTTGGCTTTGGATCTTGGACAATTCAAAGCCTGTGCGGCGAGATTGAGCCCTAATCGAACTAGTGACCTTCTCTCTAGGCAACAATGCTTTCCACAACATCTTCACAATGCTCTACAAATGAGTGTCAATGGATTGTCAACGATTTTAGGCCTTGCATCTTGGAAAATCAGCGCACGGTGGGACTTAATTGATCAATAATCTAACTATCAGCCACTGTACTAGTCAAAACTGCTTGCGACAAGATCGCAACCTTGTCCCAAAATGAGCGTCAACAGAGCGTCAACAATTTGTGATCTTGCATCTTAGATGACATAACGGCAATAGAACGCAGAATACCCCCAATGAACCTATCTGCAGCCTTCAATGGCAAAAATTCCAGTGACGATATCGCATCCGCCTCCTACAATTGAGCACCCACAGAGCATCAACACATTTAGTGGAGGCTCAGAAGGCTATAAAGCAATGTACTGCACTGTGCTGTTTCTAAATCAAGTTTTACCTGGTCAGTCTTTGCAATCTATCCTTGTATACAACTTCACAAATATGCATGCAGTGTCTTACAGAGCTGATTTTTCTACTTGTAGCTGTGGTCAGTATTTAAGAACCCACGGTCTGCTATACTATAACTTTACTTTCGGCAGTCTTTCGAGTCGGATTACCCAGCATTCTAATTCTTACCACCATGTCACATTCACAATCTTTGAACACCTCATTGCTCAAGGTTATGATCTCTTGCAAAAATGAACTTGTCTTGATTCGTGATTTGAGCGACCTTACTTTGCAAATCATCTTTGATGCGCGGTAGGCTTCAATGAATGTAGGCTCGAAGCGGCCTGTTGACTGGAATGATTCCAGCCATGCGCCTTCGTAGCAATTCTATTTACACTGTGCAATGTAAGAGAATGGCAGCCCTGGCATCATATGTATCGTTTGTCATCAAGTTCTTCAGCATCCCTCAGAACATGGGACCAGCTCAATGGGGAAACACTTGTTGGCAAAAGTTGACATCGCAGAGTTAAACACATTTACAGAGTCAGAGTTAACTGAATTGACTAGTTCGACGGTTGATGAAACAGCTTTGGCCATCCTGAAGAGGCAATGAAGTCGAGGAATCACAATAGTGGGTTCGCTCAGTCAAATCATATTCAACATCCAGGTAGTTTCATATTGACCGCTATGACCAACCAAACGTTCCAAAATGTCACATAAGGACTTGGAAATTTCTGATTTTCAACAAGACACATGGAATCACTACCTTATGTTGAGATTGGTTTCGGCATATATTCCATCGAATGCGATATCAAATCTTGAGCTATGACAGATATATAAGGCATTATGCGATGACCTAGTGCTACCATCCTCAACGACCCTTAGTAACATTCTCCGGTGAGAATTTGCACTAACTGTGGATGCCTTTAAGAAGCAATTGCCGTTACGAAATGCAGTTTGTTTAGCTTTGGACGCCATGATGGACATCAACGAAGAAATTGGCCATAACATCGGTCATCGCTTACTTCTTGGATCGAAATTGGGCATTGCATGAAGTTGAACTCGCTTTCGATGAGGTTGATCGCCTGTTCTGATCCCATTTCCAAAGCTACCAAAGAATGATACTTTATGGGCCAAGATCCTGATGCAAGGTTAGCCGTACATTTGAGGAACGTGCTTGATCGTTTTGAGCTTGCTGACGGCCGTTTCCTTGGTATTACAACTGATAATGTTTCCTCAAACAAGTCGATGACACGCGAGCTGCAACCAACACTTGAGGCCTCTGGAATCGAGTGGCCGGCATTGAGGAACCAAATATCATGCATGGTGCACGTCATACAGCTCACTTTAGGTGCATTCATGAGCAGTCTCGGTATCCAAGGCCGCACCAAGTCTTGGGAAGCCCATGAGTGTCGTCAGCAATTTGGAGAGAATGAAAGCACAGACATTAGGAAGAGTCAAAGACTTCGAAAAGAGGGCAATGCTAGAATCGAAAAGGTGTCGACAATGGGACTACGTTTTGCCAAGATAATTGGTAAAGTATGTAGTTCATGATATTTCGAAAGTCCTGAAGCTGACCTTCATATAGTAGAGAATGCTTGTAGGATCAATTACGCTAACGCCTGATCGCTGAAATGTGTACATTGACTGTCAAATAGCCTAAGTCCGCATTGCAGTACTTCCGATTATAGATGTGAAGCCACTGTGGAACTCTACACTGGAGTTGCGTGAGCGAGCCTACTGTTTACGGGAATTTACATGCGAGTGGCTTCATAACCCACAGTACAGTGAATCCAGGCCGCTATTCACAACTCAGGATGAATGGATGATTCCCAAGTATGTAATGGGAGGATTGAGGCCATTTCGATATTGGACCCTTTGGATGTCGAAGACGCATACAGTCACATTGCGTCACATTATCACAGATTTCAATGAGAGGTTCGATTACATGGATGGCGTGATTTCAGCATCGGCCAAGAAGAGGACTCAATGGAAGGAAGATTTGTTCTTCGCTGTGAATTTAGCTCCACAGAAGCTTCCCAAATACTACGCTGAAGTGACTCCAACGACGAGCATGCTTCTTATTTCCGCACACATCCTCGATCATTTCCAGAAGTTGCAATAGTGCAGCAAGTGGGACATGGGAATGGATATCAATCCTGAGGACGAGACATCTTACAGTACACCATACCAAGAGACCATTCTGAAGTATGTGGAGAATGAATACTGCGCCAAACATCGCCGTGTGCCGGTCAATAAACCCGAAACCGTCCTGAGCAGCAATCTCGTCCCCTCTGCAACGGCTCCAGGGTCATATCATTCATCCATTGATCCAAATGATTTGTCCAGCGGTGATGAAGAATACTTAACGCCTTACAATGTGGCTAAGACGACACCCGGATGAAGCGATCGCGCAGCCCGGTCAGTAACCGCCTTGCGGCTCTATTGGAATTCGCCGCCTGAAGCACCAAAGAACTGGGGACAAATTTACCCAAATCTCAATGATTACCACTGCGTCCGAATGGAGATTAGCAGTAAATTTTGGATGCCGGACATATCTGATTGGTGGCGCGAACAGGAGGAAACACACTTAGATTCCGCTGATCTCTCCAATGTGGGGCGGGAAAAATTCTCTATCATACCACATGGTGTCGGAGTTGAGACCAGTTTTTGCCTTGGCCGAGGTGTCATTGGCTGGAGGCTGTCAAAAACCACAGGTGGGACCCTCCGCGAAAAAGTCGTTGAATGGCAGTGTGCTCGAGCCAATACCGGGATTTTGACAGGCACTGACCCAGAATCCGATACTACGAACATTGAAAGCAACTCGGAAATGAAGCAAGCGGTGGAGGACAGGCAATTGCACAGAATGGTCAAGGTTCGGGACGTTTTGGAGATGTGGCAGGGCAGCCAAAACCTGCGTGCTAGAGAGAGCGAATCTTGCACTCAAAACAAGGATGTCTGCCACAGGATACATTTCGGACACGGAAGGGATTGTCAAAGTATCCTGGTCACTTATTCATCATGGTGGTGTCGCTGAATTTGAATTGTTAGAAAGACCACCATTGCCACCAGCTTTGTCCGCGAAGGGCCTCCCGGGAGGAAGAACTCAAATCTTGAATGTCCGCCGAATCCAGAAAATCAACCGTCATTCAGTCGAAAGCGACCAGGACAGCGCACCTAGAAGCATTTCGGACAGCTATACTTGTCTTAACTGGAATGGCGACATGGATAATTCAAATGATAGCGAAGAAGATTGCGCCACGGACGATGAAACCAATATAGAGCACAACAATGGCATTGAGGATAAAGAATGCCGAGAGCAGTAGCATGTGAGCGCCTCGCCAAATGTTCCCATATTGGTTCAGCCGACACAGAACTCAAAGAGACAGCCTTCACAGGTCTTAGTAACGGTCAATGCAGTTGAAACGCAGAGAAATGAAGGAGGGATGAAAAAGTAGAACAGAATGCGTCAATGGTTCACCAGCTTTATGTAGCTTGACATAGAGTTTCATTTTGAGATGTATTATGGGCGAATGGTGAGAAGTAGCTTGTGAATATCGGTTCATAAATAGATGTGTTGCAGGCGCAATGAATCTTTTGGCATGATACGTCATTTTTACCCGTGTGAGAGTGAACAGTGCAACAGAATTTCACCGCTCAGCGTTGCCACAGGGCCAAGTCTCAATCAGGCAGAAAGACAACCGATAAAGTCAAATCAGGATGAAATAAATCATTGACGGCAGCAGATGTTGTATGGAAAATACATTAAACTGAGCGTCATCAGAGTGTCAATGATTTGTGGTCTTGTAAGTACGGTAATTGATCAGTGACTTGGTCGTTGTTATGTATAGCGGACGTACTGGAATCTTTTATTGGCAAAAGATATAGCAACACAGTCACCGCCCCATTCTGAGCATGAGCGTCAACAGAGCGTCAACAATTTGTGGTCATGTATATACGGTAATTCACTAGTGACTGGGATGTTGTTATGCATCATGGACGTATTGGCAGCTTTGATTGCCAAAAGTGATAGCAACACAAACACCACCCCATGCTTAGCATGAGTGTCAACGGATCGTCAACGATTTGTGGGCTAGTAAGTATGGTAATTCCCCAGTGACTTGGTCGTTGTTCTGCATAACGGAAGTATTGGAAGCTTTGACTGGCAAATGAGATAGCAAGATGGTATCCGCCCCATTCTTAGCATGAGCGTCAACAAAGTGTCAATGATTTGTGGTCTTGTAAGTACTGTAATTCACCAGTGACTTGGTCGTTGTTATGCATAACGGACGTATTGGCCACTTGCATTGGCAAAAGACATATGAAGAGGGTTACCCCCCGATTCTTAGCCTGAGCGTGACCATTTTTTCGCATTGCATCTTCAGTAAGCGATGTTGCAATTGGTTGCTGACATCCATTTATGGGATATTGGCAGCCTTTACTGGCAAAAACAACAGCGACATGCTCCCTGCGGCATCCTGAAAATGAGCATCAGCGGAGTGCCAACACTTATGGGACCTGCTTACTTCGTATCAAGGCATTGCACGGATCTTCGCGTCCATAACTGTATTATCAACTGCCTTGCTATGCAAAAATACCATATATAGAAGGTGAAACACAAATACCAAATTAATCGATATTGCAAACTGCTCAACAAGCACAAGCACATTGTTGGTTGCTGAAAATGTGATTTTGATAAGATACTATTAACACAGTGCAAATTCAGGAGCCCTATATTAATCTATACATGGACCCGTTGGGGGACCCGCTGACAACCCGCCCAATTGAGACGCGTTGGGAGTTTACCATGGAACCGGACTTGAGTGGGCAGTTCGGGTATATTGACAACCAGGACCGCCAATTTGGCAACGGTTCGGTTTGGACTCGGTCCGGTCCCGAAGTGACGGTCCGGAACCGTTTCTAACACTATTCCTAACAGAGAACAGGACGATACAAGTCGATCTTATGCAAATGATACCATGAAGTTCCAATTCTTGGGCACTGTGCAAATGGTAATCAGAATCAAGTCTGACTTTTCGTTTTTGGATGTTGGAATTCACACTGCTCGAAGTATGTTCTTCTGTTTTCAGATGCTTGAAGATCCTTTCAATATCTGCAGATGCAATATATTTCACTATTCATATATTCAATGAACTTTAAAGGTTTGCACACAGGATATTTGCGCGGCATACCCCAAGCAGCCTGAGAGCGTGAGTCTGATCATTTGCTATCTGAATTGACGGTTCATTTACCCTATCGTAAGAGTAACAATCATCTCTCCACACCTTCCAGTTACATTGTGCTCCAAGTCATCATCTGAAGCTGTTTCTTTATCCTTGTTGCCCTCATGCTTCGTATTACTCAACTCAACAGTTAGAAAGTTCTGATTCATCACGGGATGTTCTTCTTCCCTGACGTCAGGCCGTTTATCCATATATTGCCGCGTATGAGAGTATGTCAGAAGATACGGTTGCTCAGGTGGATCTGGTAATATTCTAGAGTACTAGATAGGGAACATTATCACAAGCAATCTCAGAGAAATTGTGCGTTGTCGATATCAGGTTGCGGTTATCCGCCCCTTGTCACCTATTGTGCTATTGGCAAGAACCTAATCCGACTGCCATCACATCATCCCCACATTTAGGAGCCGACCCCCTGGGCAGCCATATACCTATATGAACAAGAGGAACCACATAAGGAAACAAAAGCTAAATGCGTATGCCTTCTACAACGTTAGTAGGTCACATAACCAATCAGTACCTTATGAGCAGCCTCAGGGCCGATTTGATGCATGGGGACACTCCAGCTACACTTCGTTTGTTTCCGGAGGAGGTAAAATCCCATGCCGACGCCATTCATTCTGGGCCGGGATCCATTAGACAGTAAGCAATGTAAACGCCAGTAAAATGTTGAATGCCACTCATCCAGTGAAATCATCGTTGTGGATTCCTCAGATCTCCAGGTGAAACTCATCGACCAATGCTTGTGCATTGTTGAGGTTGTCTGAAGGTTCCCAGGGAGTGCGTACGTGACTGAAGACTGCCCATTGCGCGAAATACTAGAGCGTATGGTAGCATCGCATAGGGTTAAGGATCCGCTTCACTACGCATTTGTCGGAGCAGTTGCCAACCGTGGGCTGCAGTTCAGATCGCTGCTTGTGGGAGGTAGGAGCTGTGTAGCCGGGTAGGTATGAGGCAGGGAAAACGTTGTGATTCCACATTGTTTACAGAAGGTCTACCTTGTAAGCATAGTTATGGATTACCAGACTTATGGGGTACAAACGAGAGCGTGTGTGATGCAACATCTTCGATGCTCACGTCGGCCGGATGTGCTCAGTTGAATGTTAGACCTCGTCTGAAACTTCGAAAACAACTTCATTACCACGGGCGTACGTCGTGTAGTGAGCCTGAGCCTCCTGCAAGTTCTGATGGAGATTATGGTGAGTCTCCTCCAAGCCACTCACGAATATGTCTCCTTGGATTTCAAATTTTAGTCTAGATTGATTCTTCTGGGCCTTTAACTGCATCACTGGATGGTAGTGGTAATTCGCTCGGAATGGAGTGATTCTTATAGATGCGGGTATTTCATTATTGTACGCAAATTCGCCTAGTGGGAAAAATTGATCTCAATTGACCTGGTGGTAGTTGCAGAAAGCCCGGAGATACTGCTCCATGTTGTGGTTTGGACAGTGTGTCAGCCCATCTGTCGGTGGATGAAAGGCTGTCGAGAGCCGATAGGCAGGACTCAAGTGAGAACATATCCGGGTCCAGAAGAAGTTTGTACACTGGGTGCCACAATCTGTTACTATGTTGTCGAGGACGCTCGGCTTGCAAATGACGTGGTCAACGAAGAGCCAGCACAATTCCGGCGAGTCTATATCCTGCTGGTGAGATAAGTAGATTGCCATCATTGTCAGTCGACTCACTTAGCTGATACGTCAACAGAAAAGCTGTTGGAAGCTAGATCACCACTGATTGGTGGCAGGAGATCGTTGTACGGTTCGAATAAGACGGTTCCCAACAGACGTGCGCCAGCCCTCACATGGCTGATCTCATAGTCCTGTCATCTGCCTGGACCATCGGCGGTGTAGTTGTTGCTTTACAGGTGCTCTATGCCAAAGTGGTAAGCTGAAAGCATTTCAGACCACCTGGCTCGACTTCTGGAGAGCAATTTGGATGACTGGAAGAATTCGAGATTCTTGTGGTCGCAGCGAATTAAAACATTATTTTCGGCGCTCTCAAGGTAGTGTTGCCATTGTTTTGGTGTATCCACAATAACCAATAGCTCCCAATCATCAGTGTCGTAATTCAGTACGACTGAAGAGCGCTTCCGGGAGTACAAATCGATCAGCCCGAGAACACGGAATCCATCGTACTGCTTGACAATGCCGGCAATCGCAAATCCCCTTGTGACCCGTTCTTGACTGTCTGGCTTGCCTCTGTTTTCTTTAGTAATTCCGTCAGTGGGAGGGTCACCTGGACATAGTTCTGGATGAATCATCAGTAGAAGTTCGCGAATTAAAGAAGCACCTGAATCTCTCTAACTGACTTCGGCGTCAGAAAGTCCGCAAATGTCAACATCGTGTCTGATTCCCTGCCTACATCATCGGGAACGATAACAAACGCCTGAAATCCAATTTCCGAAACACAGCGCTGGCACTTCTCTGGTTTGCATTAGATGCCTAATGCCCTAAGCCGCTGCAGCACTTGGCACACATGCTCCACGTGCTGCTTCTAATGTGTCGAATAGATGAACACATCATCGAGATAGGATACCGTGAAGTTGTCAAAGTGTTGCACTAAGCAATCATAGATATAACACTGGAATATAGCCGGAGAGTTGGTTGGACCAAATGCCATGTCCGAGTTTTTGAATTAGCAGTCACGCATGTTAAATGGCGTATTGTATTCGCCGCCGTCCATGATCCGGACGAGGCTATTGGTGCCGCTGACGTCCAGCATGGTGAGTATTGTGGCGTTGCACTCATGGTCAATTATCGCTGAGACTAATTGAACACGATACCAATTATTCTATGCTCCTAGATTGAGCGGGCTCCATTCAACACCACCCCTTTACCCTCAATCAGTGTTCATTACAAAGAGGATTGACGCTGCCGCTGGCAATGAAGATCGCAGAATACACGCATTGGCTATGTTTGCATCAATCTAAGTCTTCGATGTCCTTAATGCGAACTCCAATGAGTAACAACTCTGCTTATTCAGCAAATTTGGCCCGGGCTCCAAGTCAAATTCATAGTTGGTTGACTGATGTGTGGGCAGATTCCGCGCCTTTCCTATTGCGAAAACCACCACCAAATCTCCATATATGGCTAGGATATGTCCTCCATCGGCTGTCGGCACTGTCTTTGTCGTTGTGCGGGCTCCAACCGCAAACCTTAGATCCCAATCCATACTGGATATGGAGCGGTATGAAGGAATATCCAGAAGCCAGCATTAAATACTGTTTGCCTCAACATGGCCAAACACCGCCATCCAGTACTCCCTTCATGTCTAGGCAAGCCAGTTGCAATCATTCCAGGTCCGCAATATTCATACACTCATGTGCCACAACTACTGCAGCTGCTCCCTACTCGCCCGTCCAGCTATTGGGCTCTACCTCACTCACCCTCAGTGATGACTTCCACGGTCGCTCCCAGCTGCCCTGTACTATCCACCAATCTGATGAAGGGTCTCCAGACGACCTGCTCACTGGCTAATAGATCGTCACAGGCAGCTGCTGCGAATATTTCAATATCTGCGATACTACCACCTTCTGTAAAACACTGCAACCTCCCTAACCGTGGATCCTGGTACATTCCCGCAGCATTGCGGATTGTCTACCCGGTCCACAGCCGCCACTTGGACTGCCCCTGGGGTTCGTAGAGCAAATAGCCGACCGTGTTCCCCATCGACCTCTACATTCCTGGACTCGAACCAAGGCAATAGCGAAAGCAAGTTTTAAGCAGAGATGGGCACACCAAGCACCTCCGATTCTTCAACCGGTGAGAAGTGCACCATTTACTAAACTGTAAATACGATTTTTCGTCTGTCGCTTGTGGGAGCCACTACCTGGCTATCGCGACCAAGAGTTGTGAAGTGTGCTGGTGTGTTAGTTACAGCAAGCCATTTTCGCAGTCTCAGGGTCACATAGATGCTCTTCTCGCCCCAATCGATGAGGGCTTGCACATGATGCATTTCCCCATCCCCATACATTTCAAATACGATTTGAATAATATGTGTCGTAGCTGGTCGAGACCTGACGCATAAGCACTGATTTGACAAGAGAGCTGTTAGGCATTCCAACACCACTCTTGACTTCAATGCGATCCAATGCAGTTGTATCCTGTCAATAGTTGCCATCAAAGCATGCTTTGCCACACTCTGTAAACCCAATTCGGCCTCATCAACCCTTGGTTGTCAGGCCGGATGCCGAGGGATGCCAATATGCTATTTGGCTGTTGATTGTCAATGGACTTCTGTCATTGGATTTGGCATCCTCCATCTATCTTTGGTTCGACTGTAAAGTCCTGCTGCGGTTGTTACCACCATGTGATGATTTTGAGCAGAAGCTCGACTTTTGGAGTTGAAAACCTCAACATAAGCATTCACCAGTATTTGGTCGGCTTTCGAAACTTTGAGTCCAGACACATTCATCAGGTGCTGACTTTACTGACGGTACAACCCCACCAGGTATGCGTTGCCTGTCTGGTTGCGAATGGCCGGATATGCCGCCTCCGGTGGTGTTACCTGGGTCAGAGTTGGATGGCCTATCGCCTCCATTGCCACCTTTGCAAGACATGTCTGTAGGATATTTCTTTGACTGTCGCTGCTGGTGTCATTGCTGGTGGTGTGGTGTCTCGTTCTTGACATGTGTGACTTCTGAGACCACGGCCTTATCAAAGAATTGGTCATTGTATTCAACTCCTCGGCTGCGGGACATCATCGGCCCAACTGTGTTCTTGAGCACGATGGGGAGGAATCCCCAGGCAATACTGAACAGGACTTCTTCATGCGTCTGTTGATTCGACCCATTCTGTGTCCATTTAGCTATTACACGATTCGCATAGGCTCTGACCAAGTCTTGTGCAAGCGGTAGATATTCCTGCATCAGCGGAATTGCTGCCTCGCGACATCGATCAATATCCTCATGACCCTGGGCTATGTCTAGTGAACTGAGCCCGAAGTCATATACGCAGGGGCCAGATTCCCAAGATTAGTTGGCTGCCAGTTCCGAAGGGTCTGTCATCGCTGTCAACATGAGCGCCACGCATTGGTGAATGCCCCAGGCATTCAGCGTTGAGATCACATATTTGATGTAATTGTGTTCCCGAGGGGAGAATAGGCGCCCATGGGAGTTGGAATTAGAGTATCACGCAGCCGGAACTCGTTCCAGATCTGTTGCAGCACCAGAGTAATTTACCGGGTCAACCATCTCGCAGATACTCAGCCTTAGGCATAAAATACTTAGTGGGACACATTTGGCGCATTTGGTGGTCTATTCATCTGGTTTGGGTCTAAGTCATTACCGTTCGGCCCCAATTGTCTCATGTCCCAGTCGTTGTCCGGCATACTGCTGTGGTTGGTTTTGGAGCGGCATTTCCAGCTTCAACTCACCACATCTAGACAATCCTCATGAGTGATGTGGGAATGGAGATCATCAATATTGTTGATGATCTGGCTGTCTTCCTCTCCTACATCATCAGGATCATTCTCATCATCTTGTTTGGCCTCGGGCATAACTGCTTCAGTAGCGCGTTCCGCTATCGACGAAGTGGTCTGAAGAGTAACATCACTGTCATCCGTGTCCGTGATGCGTGATTCAGTTCTGGTAAATCTCTTTGGAGGTTTGATTTTGATCAAACACGTTGTCTTGTGGCGACTCATTACACGGGGTAACTCACGAGAACACATGTTCAAAATTTATCCAACTGATTCAGAGGGATCATAGTGAAAGGCTGATTTCCTGTATATGGCTGCAAATGTTAGTATGTGAGAAGATACGGTTGCACACGTGTATGTGGTAATATGATAGTGTACTACACAGGTCAGATAATCACTGGCAATCGCAGAGAACTCGGGAGACTTCTATATTGGGTTGCAGTCACGTTGCGCTGGACATGTCCCATGCCATTGGTGACAATCTCATCCTGACTGCCGTCACACCTGTTAGCAATTTTTGTCAAGTCAATTGCCGAGATATCATGACAATCTATCTCCTTTCAATCATCAGGAACAGAGGAATCAGTATGTTCTGAAGGATCATCTTGGTCATTTGGTCAATCGCATGTTGAATTCTGCTCAGCCCGTTTAGGGTGAATCTTTGTTTGCTCCATGTGAGATTAATATTACCGGATGCGGATTCACCAAAGTCAGTATATGTCCTGGGCAAGATAATACCAAGGCTGTAGCAACGCAGTGTATGGTGAACTTCCTTTGTGATATACTAGCATCTGGCAGTTATGCAGTGCGCCCATAGCGGGATGCATTGTATCGTTCAATACCTGCAGAGTATTCACCACTTCTCAGCAATTCCACATAACCAATCACCGCATGGAGGCTGTACAATCGACGTCGCAACATCCTCCGTGAATGGACCAGAACAAAACTAACAGTTTTGTGCCACATGTTGTTTTGGTCTCCCTCAATGGCATGCCATTACCAGAGTACATTGGTAGCATATCAACGGCTCATAATTAACAATCAACTTCAGAACGCACAACGTACACTACATTTGATGTTGATTTTTTGAATGATGAAGTCTGACAAAGCAGCCAAGGGGCTCCCCAATGGGGTGACTTGCATTCAAGAGCAATGTCGTTGCTGATGGCCCAATAAATATCAATATTCAGTTCTGCCTGTATTCACTAGAACTCAATAGATAAATGATCAAGCATATTCTCTATTCAAGCTCTTTGAGTATCATGGATACAGAGTTGAATTGAAAATTGTTGAGGCTGGCAAGACTCACTAGGTAGCAAGTAGTACAATCTACATATTAACTCCAAAGTATAGTGGGTAACTCAGCTTGTATGAAATGGCTAACTATCCATTCAACGAAATTTGGTGATTAGTCATAACATTATATCGGGCATACATGTTGGGTCCAAAGTTGCAAGTGAGGTTGTGGTTGGAAATTTGAGTATTCAGCAACTGTGAGAAATTCCAACAAAAATCTGCATGCACCTTACTCGAACAATGTACACATTGGATCGTGTCAACAATTATAGGCTATCTGCATGCGAGAAGAAGAGATCAGAAAATGACTTTATGATATTTAGAATTTTGTGAGCCTTTGATACATGGTAGGGTAATGGCAATGAAAGAGTGTTTTTGATGGTCATCATTTCAGCTGTCCCAAGAGGAGGTTGCTCAAGACATCAAGAGTGTAGATACTGAACAGACACCTTGTGTGAAGAAACAATGGTATTTGCAATGTTCACATGGTCAATATTGCATTTGAGTCAGACACTATATGGAATCAATGCATGGAGAGAGGAACTTCAGATAGAGAGATGCAAATGCCCTATCAAGAAAGCTGAGGTAGTGTGCAGCAGAAACTGTTGAACTGCTTTCTGGAATATTTGTACCATCAAGCCAAGCATTAGTACTTACGGTGCCTGATGGGAGTTGAATCTAGTGTGAGACCACCGGTTTGCTGAAACTGACTGCAGTCAGGTTGACAAAGTAGTATATTTGGCACAAAATACAATATGTGAAGGTGGCGCAAGCACCATGGAAGCAGAAGGGTACATTTCGGCAGCAAATAGACTAAGAAGGATATTCAAACCGTGAGGTATTGGAAGAACTGCGGGCAGACAATCAAGGACAATATGAGATCTAGCAGTGATGGTCAACTCCGGAGGCACTGGTGTCAGGAAGATCCCATGCAGTATATTGGACTCAAAACGGTAGCTTTTGGATTGTATTGGTTCGGGTGTGACGATTAATTTGCTATTTCTACACTTATTCGACTGGAACAACAGTTGGCAGGATACGCAGAGTGGAGCTGCTAGTACCTAGCTCAACATCCAGAGATGTAGGATGCATTTGCCACATACTACCAACAGTGAATGCGGAAGGATCGAAACCAACTAAGACAATCAGCTAAGTGTAATGTCCAGAAGAAAAATTGCAACCAATATCAGAGCTTACCATACATTGTATCCATCAACCACAAACTTTGCACCATGTTACTTAAGATCAGGACTTGTCAGTCAAGAATGATATAGGTGGGAAATCGTACAGCCAGTATTTAAGGTCTGGTAGTTGATTCTTCACAACTTGAGCGAGCAATATTCACATGCAGACGAGGTGACGGGAGAGATCTCTGCCAAAAGTCAATGGTAGGGAAATCGGTGGGAGACTGCATCGGTGAATGGAACAACGCAATGCCTCGATGGCAGTGAGATAGGATGTACACCACCGGACATTCAATGAGCATCCCACTAACTGTATGAAGAAGGATAAAGCGGCAGAAGTATGTCTCCGAGGACTCATAAATCCATTTACAGTTGTACCAGCACCCATCAGAGCCGGACTGCTAGCACATTTCATAGGGTGCGTAGCAGATTTGTGTGTGGGATCCAGATTCAATAAGGTGAATGAGTACCCATCCACTGGAGCACAGCCACGCACAGTAGTCAACGCCACATACATATGCCTCTGGCCAGCAGAGACAATGTGCTGCCCAGACACTAGTCGCAGCCAAAAGTCAACACTAGATTACTGGGCGACACTGTAGACACTGAAAGTACTTCAAACAATCGAGGAGGGACAACGAAGGGAAAGTGCAATCCGCACTGCGCATGCGGTCCACTGATTGCTCCCAAATGGAACCATGGAAGGGTGGGAGCCACACTTTCATGATTCATCAGCGACAATGAGACAATCTACATCTTCTGCCATGCAACAGGAGGAATGGAGTTGTTCGACTGAGTGCAGTGGGCAGTCGGACTAGCTTATTGACTATACCAGGATAGGGAGTATATCAGGGAACATTCACCTTGGGTGTTGCAATGGGCGGGATCGGAGGTAAGTGATATTAAGATAAAATCTGAATCAGAAGAACGCGCTTCGAAGTTTGTATTGAGCGAATCAGGACAGAGCCAGAATCAAGTTTGGGTCAAAGTCATGCTTGCATTGCTATACAACACAACGAGCGAAGAGAGAAGACAATGAAATCCTCCAACACCAAACAACCTCTCTTTATATACACTTTGTCTGCCACACTCGCATCATTCCTCATGCTCCGATGTACCATCTAAATATCCAAGATTGATCTTACACACCACCAACACAACTCTTATCCACACAACCACTCCACATCGCCCAACATCGCAACACCTCAGCCCACTTCTTCATCATAACAAATTATACCACCACCACCTTCCATCATCCTCTCGCCATCTCCGCATCTCCCAAAGTCTCTGCATTTCTGTCGCACCAATACCTTCGATATCATTCCTAAGTACCCTCCGTCCCATCACTCGTAACGCGAGCCGTGACAGTATCCCCCTCCTAGGTTCAAGGTCCGCCAAGAACACGTTCCAATGGCCCTGGCTTCCTAAGGTAACGTTGGTGAAACTCATCCACTGCTTGCAGCCCATCAACAGATTTCGCTGGTTCCCACATCAAAGGATGATACCCAGCCCACCTTATGAGATACTGTAACTCATTCCGATACATCCGACTATCCTCAACACTCGAAACATGATGCTCTTCTTCACCATCAACTTCCACCGGAGGGGGCAGATTCAGCCGTTGCCCTTTCAGGGGATCATTCACAACGGGGTCCAGAAGGGAAACAGGTTGTACACGATGAATACGTATCGACGCAGGTAGGGCAAGTTCATACGCATAAGTAGATATCTGACGAATAACCATGCAGGGGCCCAACCTTTCTCAATCCAACTTCCTTGTAGGTCTTGTAGTTCAGCAGTATCAGGCATGTAGCCATACTTCAGAGCCCTCCTGAATATTCGGAGCGGAAATTTGTCCATGATTCGCACCATCTTCTTGTACAGCTTGGCTCCGTCTCATCTCGACTCGAAGGTGCTCGTGAATTTGTTGCATCGTTGCCTGGACCTTGTTGGCACTCACACATTGTTGGTCTGGTTGCTGTGTCGGTTCTCCCACAAACGACATCCGAGGATCCGTACCTCGAATCACATAAAATGGGATACACTTGGTTGTCTCCGATACTGCATTATTTGCGGCAAACTCTGCCAACAGAAGCCACCTGACCCAATCATCCTGCTGATGGTTTGGAAACGCCCAAAGATACTGCTCTTTACTAGCGTTCATTCGTTCCGTTTGTCCATCCGTCTGTGGATGAAAGGCTGTTGACATTCTCCAGTCAATCCCGAATTCACTACACACCTGTTCCCAAAAGGTCGACGCAAACTGTGGACCTCGATCTGAAACAATGCTCAGTGGAAGTCCATGAAGGCGTACCACCTCCTTCATAAACAACACCGCCAACCCCAAAGTGTCTATTATTGTATGACACGGGATAAAATGTCGCATTTTCGAGAGCCGATCCACCACTACCCATATAGCATTGAACCCTTCACACTCCGGTAATCCCACAACAAAATCCATCGAACAATCCTCCCATCGCTCATCCGGCACATGCAAAGATCGCCGGACACCAAGGCTTGTACGTCTTGAATTCCTTGACCGCTGACAATCATGACAATTCTGGACATATCTCTCATTATCCTTCCCCATGTCCTTCCAGTCATATCCTCGATCAAGCAGATCAAACGTCTTCGCCTGTCCTGGATTTCTTGCTAATGCTGTATCATGGTGTTCCTGTATAATGTGTAAACGCAATTCATCACAGTCCAGTACATACCAACTCCCCCTGAGCCTTACCAGTCCATTTTCCTCCGTACATTCCGCAACTGTAATCTCCTGTAGCCCACTGTTCCTTTGAATTGCTTCCCGCATCTCTCCTGGTAGTCGGTCAGTTTGATATGCCTTTGTTATGAAATCGGAAATAGAGGGAAGGCCCCGTGTGGGTGGGCTGTTCGCCAACAAATGAAATTGTTCTGGTCGGTTCTGCGGCTTTAGAACTACCTGTTCCATATTTTGAAGTCTTTCATCCCCCCCCTCCGGGAGGTCTCCCGGCATCCTCGTCAGAGCATCAGCTTTACCATTCGACTTACCTGGGCTATAAACTGTTTCACCATCGAATCAGGTTGAAAATTCTGACTATCGAGCCTGTCTTCGATTTGGAAGCTTCTTTGTCATAAAGTATTCAATGTTCTTAGGGTCAGGTATTAACATACGAGGATAAGAGGCCCCTTCACACTCTGGTCTCTATTCTTCCAATCCCTCAATCATAGCCATAAGCTTCTTATCATATATAGGATAATTGCCTTTGGCCAGTGAATGTTTCTTCAAGAAATAAGCCACGGGATGTAGCACCCCATCAACATCATAGTGAGATAAACCTCCTGCAGATACATAATCGGAGGAGTCTGATTCAATAATACCGTCCGTATCATGATCGAAATGTCGGTGTACTGGAGCTGTTGTGATGGCAGTTACCATTGTTTCGAAAGCCAACTGTTGTTCCTTTTCCCATAGAAATGGTTCATCATTCTTGGTGAGCTTTGTCAGTGGCTCCGCATTTTCAGAAAACTTAGAGATGAATCGTCGATAATAATTGCAGAATCCGAGGAACTGCTGTACTTCAAACAAATTATCCAACCTCCCGTTTGCAGTCTTCTTCTCTGGACTCCAGTTCCTTACGGTTTCCACTTCATCCCCATCCATAGAAATCTCTTTTGTTGATATAATTAATCCCAGGTATATTACTGTATCCTTATGGAACTCGCACTTCTGTGGTTTTGAATATAGTCCTGCATCAAGCAACCATTGCTTAATCCACTTGACGGGACCCTCATGTTCCTCTTTCGAATCACCATATATAAGAACATCATCCAGGTACGCTGACGAAAAGTCATCCAATGCTTCCTGAATGGCATTATTAATCTAACCTTGGAAATATAATGATGCATTCATTGTTCCGAACTGCATTACCGTAGGTTCGAATAGCCCATATCTCATATCGCAAGTCAACTTATGCTCATCCCCCTCTTTTGCTCCAAGCCGAGTATAAGCTCCTGGTACATCCAACTTTGTCTATATCCGAGCTTCCCATAAGAGATTCAACGTATCTTTACTCAACGGACGTGGGTATTGATTTTTCATCGTCTTGCTGTAAATATCTGGGTATTCAATACAAAATCGGATCCCTCCATCAAGTTTCATCGGAAAGAGAACTGGTGCTGCAATGGGCGATGATGACTGATGGATATATCCTTTCGACATATTATATTCTAGCCATTCTTCAAGAACTACCAACTCGGCCCTTGACATTGAATTGACGGGGCCCCACGTTGATGTTTCTACGTCCTTTAGGTGTACCTCATGATCAATGCCTGGCCCATGTGGTGGGAGGCGATCAGATAACACATTACTAAACACAGGTGACAACTCATGATACTGTTTTGTAACAATCTCCTCTAAGGGTTGTTCCTTAAGGTCTTTCGCCTCAATAACTTTATTAATAACCTAATGGGATGGTTCAAGAACCTTAAGCCTCCCTATTGTCATTGTCCGAAAGAGATAAGATCCATTAAGCATAACGAATTCCCTCGCAACGGTCGTTCAGGGCGTATCAGTGGTTCAAATATGCCACCAGGAGTATGAACTGGCGCAGGAGGTTCCTCTGTAACTCATTGTACCGTAACAGGTGCATCATGACAAGGTGTCGTACAGTATTGTGATCCGAAAGTGATAGTATTGGACGCACACCTTAATATTACATCATGCAATCATAACCTGAGAATCTCAAGGACAATCGGATAATGTCCCAATTTTGTAATGAACATAGCTAACTGCTCCATATGATCTTGGATTTTCATTCCTACCTTGGCAATATTTGTGATATCCCCTGACTCAATTGGTCTCCCATCGATCACCTCGACTTGTCCTGTTAGTTTTAACTCTGGAAGTGGTATTTGATGATGGTGAGCAAAATCTTGATCAATAAAAGATATGCCTGTAGCTCTGCAGTCAATCAGCGCATGTGTAAGTATTTCTTGATTATTCACGGTCAATGCGCAGGTTATAACTAAATGTTTCCCCTCCATTGATCTTTCTAATACCTCCACCTTGCTAACTGAAAGACGCGAAATTCCAAAACATTTCAAAGTATTTGAATCCAATCTTTTACCATCAACTGAAGAGCCATGCACCTTCAATTCACCTGCTCTTTTCCCGATTCCTCAGAACCTGTCCTGGTCCCGGCTTCCTTTATTTCCGCTCCAGCCGCTTTAAACGTCTGGACCTTGTGTCTTTGCCATACACTCTGCAGCCCTGAGGTTGAACCCGCCACAGTATAGACACCTTCCCTCCGTGAACCTCTTTGCCCTTTCATCCGCAGAAATCGTCCTTCTGCCTTGAACTGAGATCGATAGGTGCTGGTCGCGTGTATCCAGCACCGGTTCCGGCAGTAGCTCCTGCAGGATGCTTGGGAAGAGCTGGAGGTTTGGGGGAAGGGGCAAAACTTGTCCCTCCTCCCCTATTCCGTGCCGCCTTCTCCGCGCGTTGTTGTGGGATCTTAATATCTCGCTTTTCACAAACTGTTATAAACGCAGGAAGTCCCTCCAGCATATCACTATATGTAAAGCAGTACGTCATTTCTTCGGACAATCCCATCCGCAGAGCATTCCGCAAGGCCGAGGGGTTCCAATCCAGATCCGCAGCAATAACCTGAAACTCAGCATATTACTGAGAAAACCCGCGGTTCATGTGATCAATCTGGCGCTTCTTCCGTTTGGCGGTGGCCACTCGATCGCAATCCCCAACAGCTGCTTCCAAGAGTTGTATCAAACCTGGTAGGTCTTCGAGTACTTTATCCCCATCCTCCCGGACATGTGGCAGAATCTGCCCTAAGGTTATTCTCCACAGGCCATTGAATGCGTACCGCATCTTCGACTGCTTGCCAGGAAAACTGGCGGGTTTATGTCATATTACCATCTGGAGTTGAGCAATCCAACATCTCAACTCAGCTCAATCCGATCCTGGAAAGTCCGGGGATTCAGGAAGCATCTGTCCTGGGTCTTAGGGTTGCTGGTGGGGAGTCGGGGCTACCCGAGCAGCAAAAGATAGCCCATTCCCCAACTGTGTTCCCAATGCTCGGACTTCGTCGCGCGATTGTCTGGCATCCCGTGTCATGTAGTCCAACTCTTGTCGTGGATCTTCGTCTGTTCCTGGCATGCTCTGGATTCTCTTGGCTTTTTCCGGATCCTGCCTCAGCGTTTCCAGCTGTTGTTCAAACATCGAGTGATCGCACAGCGGAGGTAGAAACTGTTTTGTCTGAAGGTCTGTCATCAGCATCTGTAATCCAATTCTTTGTGCCGGGTGATCGCGCACCCTCTGAACCATGGCCGCAGGTTCTGTGTACCGTGCTACTGCCCTCAGCACCTCCTGTGCTTCTTCGAGCAGTGTCTGTCTCTCCCCAAAGTCAATTACCAGCAGGATCCTGTTGATGATTCCTCCTATGATGTCCTGTTCGTCCGCGGACACCAGAGCCACCCGATTGTGCTGTTCTGTTCCTGACATCGCCACGGATCAAGCATATCTACGAGTGCCAATTCTATGCCGCCATGTCAGAAGGAATTGGAGATGGTGGTTCGATTACAGTCAACGGCACAAGTGCAGGTTTTGAGGTTGCTGCTGCTGCTGGTGCGTGTGCTTCGGTCGAGTGTGTTCCTAAACAATTATGTCGTACGCACTCACAGAGTAATTCAGGATCGCAATTGAACCAACAGTGGGATCCTCAATACTTAGTCTAACAATGTCCGAACACAGGATCGTCTAACTCTAAGCCTCCTCCGTACCCGGTGGCTTCTGTCCTGTAAATATTACAAGGGGAAGGAACGTCTGACTGTTCCCAAAAATAAGCAGGGAGAATGAGATCGTCTGCCTCAGTACTCAACAGTCCTCCGATACTCGCGAAGGCATTCAGAGCTTCAGGTTCAGAAACGGAGCAATCAGTTCCAGCAAGATCGAACCAATTTGTTCGGGAGGTGCAATCACTGTCATACTCTCACATTCGAATATGGGCATCGATGTGCGTATTGGCCCATATCAAATCCGGTAAGTCATGGAAGCTCCTCAAAAGAATGCTTGCAAACATGAATCCACCGATGGTTCGGTCCGAGTTATACCCAACAGGTGACAGCGCAAGGTTCGTTACAGTACTTACAACTCTTCGAAGGGTGCAGCCCTATCCATATTTGCAAGGTCATGGCTACACAAGTAGCAGATCGAGATATTACTGTCTGTGACTTCACAGTAATACCAGACAAGATCAAAACAAGGGGTCAAACAATGTTGACAGTGCATTCAATATCAGGTATGTTTTAAGGGACTCGTTTTTGTGTAACGGGCTGGATTGGAAGTAGGTGATATTGGGATAAAATCGTGATCGGAACAAGGCCCTTTGAAGTTCGTATCGAGGGAATCAAGATAGAGCAAGAATCTAGGCTGGGTCAAAGTCATCCTTGCTTTGCCATACATGTGAACGAGTAAAGAGAGAAGAAAAGGAAATGCTCCAACAACAAACAACCTCTCTTTATATACACGTTGTCTGCCACCCTCGGATCAATCCTGATGCTCCGATGTACATTTCAAATACCCAACCATGTTCTTACACACCACCAACACAACTCTTATCAACACAACAACGCCACATCGCCCGACATCGCAACACCTCAGCCCACTTCTTCATCATAACAAAGTATACCGCCACCACCTTGTAACATCCTCACACCATGTCCGCATCTCCCAACATCTCCGCCATTCAGTTGTACCAATGCCTTGGATACCATTCCTAAGTACCCTCCACCACATCACTCATAATGCGAGCCGTGACAGGTGCTGACCAAACTAGATGGATATATGAGTGATAGTGGATGAGTAACCCACTGTGTGGGGTTACGAACTACAATACGATCTGCGGTTAACAACTGAGTGGGAACGCTGAAACTAAATGAACTATGCATCTGACTAGTGTGAAGTCTCTGGCAACCAATTTCTCAAAACTAATGACCAGGCATACACTGAAAACAGTATTCCTGAAATGCTTCAGATACTGAGAAGACAACAAGAGCAGGTGCATTGGTGGTCACACAGGGAATATATGGTAGCAATTCATTTGCTGCAACAATTGATGCCCAAAATAGCCACAGGAGAATGCAAGCGCAGTCGGGAAGGGGAGTAGCATGACAGTCAGCATATTCATGGATAAACAAATCTTAAAATGTTACTGCATGGAGATATATGATCAGGTGGTGATAGAACTTGAAGTGGCAACTGAAATTGGAGAGCCTCTGCCCGTCAACAATAGTTACTGGAGATTGATGAGATGGTAGTTGTTCACTTTCTTTCCTATTCTTTCACTTCTTGCCCCCGTCTGGTGGGATGTATGTCAGGCTCAGTCTCTTCTTTCTTGGAATTGCCAACCGGGATAATGGGCGGTGGATGTGGATATTTGCCAGCTTTTCTGCCCCATTAGGTGGTGGAGGGGAAATTTTATCTTTCACATTCTGCTTATTGTTCATAGAGTATGAATACAATGAACAAACAACATTTTCCTATACGCTGTGACTTCGTTTATGTCCTCATCCGAACAAAGTCGGTATTCAATACCATTCCTGCAGACACCACAAGGAATATGGAATTATTCTGATACATGGCTGGTGGGGAATGTTCTCACACCTGCGACTGAACCTATATTCCAAAGAAATGTGTGGTTCCTATGCGACATCTGTTGCCAGCCTCCACATTCAACATTCGAGTGTATCCTGGAATACCTTGTAGGAAATCCTCTGTCTTAATATTGGAGTACAAAGATAATAATATCCCTATTTATGGCGTGTTTGGGACATGTCCAAAGTCCTTCCATTGCATTGTTCGCAGTTCAGTAACATGTCCAGCTCAGCAAAGATGCCCAATTGATCGCCTTTGCGGTACTTCAGGCAGTGTGGGTCACCGAATATTCATGATGGCTCCCCTGAGAGTGGAAAACTGCACAGTAGGTGGTCCAACAAACATGTATGACCCAGCGAAAAAGGCATCGCAATACTGCAACAGAACGCAAGGTTGTCAGGACAACTGATTGACATCGAGTACATCGTGTACAAGGAGACATGGTGCCCAGTTGAGGAACCTAATGGGCCCTGAGTGACTGAAACGCTCCTTGCTGCAGGGTTATTTTGATTAACAACCACTGTTTTGTTAATAAACTATATCGCATAAATGTCTGTTATTTCAATACTAGAGATTGAAACCTTGTAAATGTTGTAGATAAGCAAAATTGCAATGATAGTCAGTGACTGGTATATCACTCACTTCATTCAGATATCACTTAGCTGGTGGAGCTCCACTATACAATCTCGAAACCAAACCAGTCACAGTCCAGTATCTGGCAGCCACATGCATACTTTGAGTTTGCCGTCGGAAGGCCTGAGTGACACGACTTGCTTGCTTCAAGCTCTGGACAGTTTGCTGGTTAAGTTTGTTTCGATAGTGTTTGTTTACAGCTGCCACTGGACATAATATGCTATATTGATTGCTGCCAGTACCATTATCCACTCATGGCTGTAGTTAGAAACTTAGCTTTAGGGTATATTTAGCACAATTATAAGAAAGACTTGCTGCAATTTACCACCGCATGCCCAATCAGCAATGTACAATCAACTGCCAGCTCTCCATTGTTGTGAAACCCTGTCGCATCATACATTCCATTGTCCCAGAGTCCTGCAATCTGTAGTGTCTGCTTCACACATAATTAATCAAAAGATAGTACTTAATGGCAACATAATGGATCCGTGAAAGAAAAATAATTATTGAATATTACATTTGTTGATGTGTGGTCATTTGAATATATATTAGCTGCGATGATCTAGAGTCAGTGTTCTTGATGATTTAGCTGTTTCATTCTGTCAATATTTGATCCATGATGTCTCATAGTAACTTTCTTAGATTGATGATCCACTCTTTGCTGGGAGTTTACACTCAAATTTGGTTTAATACGTGCTGAGTTCCAGTCATGAAATCTTATAAACGATCAGCAATCAAATGAAAGCTCTTATTTGGGCATCTGTCTTTTTGTTTCTGCAGTTCCTAATGTACCAAGAGGTGGCCATTTCGAAAGCGCTGTGTGAACCTTTTGCACAATGTAGTGCATTTTGCTAACTTTTGCTGCTTGACTATAATGCTCCAGTAGGTCTTGGTAAAATTGAAACGGGTGTTGCAGAACATGTCAAGGAATCTTTTTGTTGCCACGATGTCGCAGCAATCCTGTCAGTAGATTGATGTTGCACAATTAAATCTGTAACACAGCGATCATCTGTAGTCAATTCTCTCACCTTATGCTGCTGACACACTGTTTTCAATTTCCAACTTAGTGTTCAATTCTGAGTCAAATTGTATGCATAGAGTGATATATTCCGCACTACTCCACTCAGGCTGTCAGTGAAATCATGGAGAAAACACAATGGATAATTACTGTTGAGGAACTGAAACATATAACACAACATCTTCACCCAGCAGTTTAGCAAAAGCAAATGCGTTGTACATGTCAAACTTTTCATCCATGTCACGGCAATTCTTCCTTCATGCAACCATTTGTTGTTGCTCATTCCTACCCCCATCTAAATGACAGCACTTACAACCCATTCCACTTCCAATGTAATCCAATCTGTATCCCCAACTGAAATGCTCACAGAACCAAGCTTGTGATTCCGAAATAATGCACTTATGGTACCCTGGGTGCACTTATGAAGACACTGATCCATATATTGGCATTTCGAAAAGCTAAGTGATCAGAAACTGAATGTTGTACATCTCAGTACGGCCTTCAAGGTATGACTACTTTATGATCCCCAGAGATGATTATAAACTAGGATGGAACTGAAGTTGATTGGGTACATTAGTTTGAAGTAACTGTTATCCTGTCTGTTTCATCTCGCATATGATGAAATTGAATATTTCTGGGGTCAGCACGCCATAACTAGACAATTGAGGTGATCAACATCAGCAAAATGTAATTCGGTCCGGAAGCCACACACAATCCTCCCAGACACTCTGGGCGACCTCACCAGTGCATCAAAGTACTTCCAGACGCTCCCAGACCCCCCTAGAGCCAAGCACAGTGCTCTCAGGCTCTGCAAAAGCATTCTCAGGTGCTCCTGAAAGCACCTGCAGCTATGGAGGTGCATTTGGGATGCTCCATCTAGGATAGTGAAATTTCGGAGCGCCTGGGACCTCTGCCCAGATCTGCAGGAGACTTCGAGAGAAGCTCAGACAGCCGCGCAGCTCTGTTTGATAGTCCGAGAGAGGCCAAGACTGTGGCGCAGCTCTGCGCGAGACTTGATGCCGTATTCTCATGGCAGACTTGATGCCGGATTCTCTCAGCAGCGGTTCATACATCACCAAGAGGCATTTCGTCTTATCATATTCATCTTTGTTACTGTCACAAAATTCGCTACATCATAATATGGCATGCATTATTTCAGTTTTGCTCTATGTATACAGAGGGTCAATCTGGCCGCAGATGGTACTCCAGCATAATCGGAGGAGCACCAGTCCATGCCGATGGAGAGAAATTTGAGAGATGCACCATTTGCAGGCCATTGCCGTGAAACGATGCAGCTAGATTGCAGAGAACCCACCATCAACACTCTGCCCCACCTCTCGCGATATATAACGGGAGTTCATGAGAAAGAGCGATTCCAGTTCCAAGAGTGCAGGCATTGGGTGTGAAGACATGATACAACCCGGCGTTGAGGATCCCACGCAATTGCAGGGATCCACGATATCGCAGACACAGAGAGTGAGACCAAATGTTGCCAAAGATAAAGTGAGCATATTCATTGTACAATAAGTTGATGCCTGACTACTCTGGGGTCTGCCGAAGATATACACCCCATCACTCTTTCCACCTCCGGTACCCCTGGATCTCGGTACTACCGCAGACGGTATTTACAGATGTTCTTGGAAGCTGTGATCGAGCGAGTTTCGAGATGCACTTGGAGGCTGTGAGCGAGTGAACTGGGAAGCCATAATTGAACGAGTTTCGCGGTGTACTTGGAGACTATGATCGAGCGATTTCAGAGATGCACTTGGAGGCCATGATCGACGGTGATTGGCGAAGTACTTGAAGGTGGTCAACCTGGAGGCGGCAGTTCGGGCGGGAGGAGCAACGGGAGCTGAGACTCTATTCATTGGTTAACTCGTGATGGTGGGAATGTAGAGAATTGAGTACATCATGGCCTGCCGAGAGATGAGAGACTGGCTGGGAGCGGGAGACAGTGGATGTTGGGATAATGCAGTACGCGCTGTATGCAGTACTCAGTGTATGCTTTACTCGGTGTATGCTGTACGCGGGGTATGCTGTACTCGGTGTATGCTGTACTCGGTGTATGCTGTACTCGGTGTATGCTGTACTCGGTGTATGCTGTACTCGGTGTATGCTGTACTCGGTGTATGCTTTACTGGCTGTTAACACCTGATCATGGCATGGATAGATAGCGAGTGATGACATAACTTCGGGTTCTTAGGTGATGGTAGACTTGAGGAGAAGAAAGAGAGAGATGAGAGGAGATAGGGAGAATCAAAATGAGAAACTGGATCTCAGAAGAATTTCGTGTGAAAGTCAATTTACAGTCCCCTATACAGTAGTTGACAATCCCGATCTGGTTTGTAATTACACCGATATGAGGTCTCCCAAACCCAATCAGGCAAGTCGTATCCCAGATTTCTGATATCCGCTTGTATCCTCCACATCTTTCTCAACTCCATCCCCCATCTCTCTCTTTCTCGTCCACAACTCCACCATCATTACCGAAGACAAAGTTATGTTATCCCTCTTGATCTCTCCACGTCATGATCTTGAGTTGACACCGTGTACAGCATTCACCGAGTACCCAAGAATGTTTGTCTTGCGTCGATTCTCATGATGACAAGTTGACCACTGAATGTTCCTTCAGCTTCAGGCGTGCCTCCCTACATGATCGACCGCAATCAGCCAGCTCTCCAGGGGAGCTCAGAGGTAAAGTAATCTTGTCATGTTCCCTCAGTTGGGAGTCAACCAACTGATGAGTAGAGTCTTAGCACCCGGTGCGCAGTCCATCGACCTCCTCTAAGTACTCGTCCAAACTCGCACAATTACAGCCTCCAAGTTCACTTGTTCACAGCCTCCACAAGTGCATCTCCAAACTCCCTCGATCATGATCTAGCAGTGCATCTCCAAGTTGACTCGAAGACGGCCTCCAAGTGTATCTCCAAATACCCTCGTGTACCGCCTGCAGAGGCATCTCCAAAGTCGCTCAATCATGGTCTCGGAGGGTATCAGTGAGTTCACTCAATCTTCATTTTCAGGGGCACATCGGAATGCTCCCAAGCGCCGCCTGCAGCCAATCCCGATATACCGTGTGCAGATCGGTAGCTATGTAGATACATATCTGACAATCCTCAATACATGAGTTTTAACAATTGTTGATCGATATGCAGTTGATATGATGTCTAGGCGCACCAGCAGCGTTCCCAACGCAGATGTTGTTTTTCCCAGACTGCTCTAATGTGATTAAAGGTGGTCCCAGAGTTGTTACGGGGGCACCCAGACTCTACTGCGGCGCACCCAGGCTCGTCGTCGGCGCACCGAGGCTCATCACCGACGCTCCCAGTCTTATCGCCAGCGCTCCCAGCCTTATCGCCGGCCCTCCCAGGTGCTCCCAGGTGCACTCAAAGTTCTTTCCAGCGCTCCTAGGTGTTCCCAAACCTATCACAATCACTCCCATCAGCAAAAAATATTTCCGTCCGGGCGGAATGGCTCCGTCAGAGTGGACGCGCTCCGTCAGAGCCGTCAGAGAAACCCCGGTGGTGGGTTACTCCGCGCCCGGCCTCAATACCACGCGTCGCGTTGCATATTGCCCTCCGATCGCTGTTTCACCGTTTCTTCTTGCTCTGTCGGTCTCCTATTTTAAACGAACGCTCTGGCGTTGTGGCCA
>Ga0307512_10001466_pt1 | contig 33301 bp, 31 predicted proteins | sample 14_EM_MG_FD_200267 | JGI IMG/M metagenome (GOLD analysis project Ga0307512, IMG submission 200267) | Populus trichocarpa ectomycorrhiza microbial communities from riparian zone in the Pacific Northwest, United States - 14_EM | ecosystem: Host-associated > Plants > Roots > Unclassified | place... | reverse complement strand
TAATACTTATGTTATCTTTTATGGTAGGTTGTCTAGAAAGTTCCGGTTAGAACTTATCTAGAATCTTCTTTTTAGTTCCGTTGGAAGAGGGATTTATCAGCGCGTATCTTAAAAGAACGCGTCTAGATTGTTCTGTTATATTCTTTACGGTTCTTATGTATTTTAGTACAGTTGCAGAGTTTTTCTCTTCCTGTTTTGGTTATTGATCCGCGACCGTGGTCATGGACAATCACCTGTTTATTATTGTATATATAGACACTGTTTCTCCGGTGAGAGAACAGTTCTTTAGACAGGCTCAGACATCGATCGGAATACTACAATATCTCCTCTCGAATCCTCTTCTCAGTATATGCTTATCTTTCGAACATCTCTTGAAATTGTTATATTGGCAATACTCATTCTTCGCATACTTCTTCTGAGATTCTAATAGATCTCTTCGGACTTTGGCTGTTATATATCATTAGGTTATGCGCCCGGATCAGCGATACTGATTCAGAACCTGAATATCCTCCTCTTACTCAGAATTTGTTTAATATTCACTCAGGTTCCGTCGAATATCAAGAAGTACCCGAACCCTCAACAACACCACTCGAACCACTATCTCCTTTACTCCCAATAATGACGTCAAGCGGACTCGGAAAGAATCCTGAGTTTTCCTTCTCGACTCAAGTCGATAAGAAAACTCCAGTTAATGTCAAGCTCGATAGTATCGGGAAGCTTACTGGACAGGAAAATTATCGAATCTGGAGTCCTTCGATGAATATAGTTTTAAAGGGTATTAAGGCTTACGAGGTAGTGGTGGATGGTGTGTCTCCAGCAGACGGTGCTGAACAGACAGAAATAGATGCCTATGAGCATCTCAAACATACCGAGTCGACCATATTCATACAGGTGGTTTCCCAAGACATTTTGGAGAAAATTGACAAGTTGGAAGACCCACACCTGATGTGGACCTGGCTTTGCACCGAATATTATAGAGACTCGGCTTTTGCACTTGTCTCCCAGATAATGAATCTGGTCTCCCTTCCTACTCAATATTCTGGTACAGACTTAGCAGGATTTATATCCAAGTTTGAGTCCCAGTGGCTCCACCTTACGAAACTCTCGAAAGCCTCCTCCGACTCGTACCAAAAGACCTTCGCTACGTTCCTTAACGAGGATAAAGCCAAGAGGGATTTTCTGTTGGGTTTTTTGGTTAAACACCATAAAAACGTGATCTATAATCTTACAACAAAAGATAGTTTGTCGTATGCTGATGTTAAGCAACGACTTATGGATATCGACAATTCCGACTTCGAAGATAATTCCGCCCTCTTTGTTTCTAAACCTTCGGGTAATAAGAAAAAGGTGAAGAAACCATCAAAGTGGAATAACTCCTCCTCCTCCTCCTCTTCTCCGAAAACTTGCACCTGGTGCAAGAAACATAATCCAGGACAATCCGAAGGACATACCTGGAACGAATGTTTTCGTCTGCAAAAGATGAATAAAGAAAAGAAGGAAAAGGAAGCGAAGGATAAGGCCGAGGAAGCAAATATTACCAGTGAGGACTCTAAGGTAAGAAACAAGTCCTTCTACTTTGACACGGCCTGTACCTCACACATGACCCCTTATGCAGGACGTCTCCTCAACTACTCGGTATGTGGCGGATTTGTAAAATCCAGTTCACAGAAGAGCATGGAGATTGTTGCCAAGGGAGATGTGGTGATGGACTGTGTTCTGAGAGATGGGTCGGTTTCTTCTTTTTGTGTCCTAGGTGTTTTGCATGTTCCTGATTTGGCACATCCGTTGATTTCTTGGAGGAAGTTGCGGGAAAAAGGATATCCAGAGTTTGGAGAGGGGGATTATATTTCTATTAATAAGGGAACAAAAGTTGTTTTTGAAGCTGTTTTTGACGGAAATTTGTTTAAAATTCCTGAGACGTTACACTCGGCCCATATTACTTATGACTTCTGGCATCAGGCTCTCGGACATCTAGCACCATCAACAATGGACAAATCGCTACAGATATATTCCGACGCCAATATACCAGCAAGTCCTACGAATTTCGTCTGCTCCTCCTGCGTTTAAAGCAAAATGACTCGGTCGCCCAGAGTATCGACATTGAAAAAGGATTGGAAAAAACTCGATCTTGTTCATTCCGATTTGAGTGGACCTTTTCCAGTTCCGTCATATGGTAATTCCCTTTATTACATTACTCTAATCGATGATGCTACTAGGGTTGCGTGGGCTCAATTTATGAAACAAAAATCCGAGACAACTAAAATAGTCAAGGACTTTGTTGCCGAAATGGAACTTCAAAACCACAAAACTCCTGCCGCATTTCGACTGGATAATGGAGGGGAGTATGTTACCAAGGACTTGAAAGGGTTCTTTGAGTCAAAGGGAATTATACATGAGTTTTCCCTTCCGTATTCTCCTGAGTCAAACGGAGTTGCAGAACGTCTTAATCGTACGATAGGAGAGTCACTTAGAGCTATGCTCGAAAGTGCATCAACTTACGATAAGAAATTATGTTCTGAGGCTGTGTCAACCTCAGTATATATAAAAAATCGACAACCTCATTCGGCGCTAAAGGATCTAACTCCTTATGAGGCTATTTATGGCACCAAGCCATCGATCCAGCACCTTCAACCTTTCGGCAAAGAATGTTTTATCCATGTACCGTATCAGAAACGAACGGACGGAAAGAAGTTATCTCCGAGGGGACAAAGGGTTATTTTTACCGGATACACCAATGTCCCCCATCATTATAGAGTGTTCTCACCTGATACAAAAAAGACTATAGTATCAGCAGACACCTTCTTCCCCCCTCTTAAGATAGAAGGGGCTACGCCAATAATAAACCGTCGAATTGATCAAATTCTCACGCCTCTCCAAAGCAACACCCCATCAACATCTGTTGAGTATACCTATAATAATAAAAGAAAAACATCAGATGATATGTGGCGTCAATGGATGGATGAGAATCGTCAAGAAGCTAATAATTTAGTCGACAATGGTCACGAGATTATTGCTCGATTAATGAGCGCTGACTTTCTGGAAGGAAAGAGAGACGGATATTTAGGCGCTCCCTATTGGGTTTACGATGCCGATGATATGGCCTATCGAGAAGCCCTACCCCAACAACCTGAACATCCTGACGAAAGAATATTGATCGAAGAATTCGACGAATCTATTCAAACGATTGTTCCTGCAGACCACTTCCTTGAACATCAACAATCCGACCAACGATCTCAACTTCCATTGGGACGTCTTCCTCCTGCTGCTCCAAGGCCTATGACGCCACCACCAATTCCATTTGGTCAGGTCGTCACTCGTGCCGGAAGAGTGGTTAATCCACCTGAACGCTATGGTTTCAAGGGCTATGCCCCTGAGGCCAGTATGCGGGATGCACCTCCTCAACCTCCTACTCCGGAACCTCAACCTCTGGAAGGAATCGAAGGAAGTCAGTGGGCAAATTTAAGTGTACTAACGGTTGAAGAACCAAAGTCTTACCGACAGGCCAAAGTGTCACCACAATGGTCAGATTGGAAGAAGGCGATGGATGAAGAACTTAAGTCACTTAAGGAAAATGATGTTTGGGATGTTATCCCGAAACCAGCGGGAAGGAAAATTGTGGCTAGCAGATGGGTATATAAAGCTAAAGGAAATGCTCAAGGAGAAGTCGAACGATATAAGGCACGGTTAGTTGCCAAAGGATTCTCACAAATCTTAGGCCAGGATTACGATGAAATATTCGCCCCCGTGGTTCGTTATGATTCTCTTAGACTTTTACTGGCATTATCAGCATGCAAAGGATGGCGTCCTCGACAACTCAACGTCAAAACTGCATTTCTGTATGGGATATTGAAGGAAGAAGTTTATATGGATCTACCGGAAGGCAGCCGGTTAGATGGGATGGTGGCAAAATTAAAGAGGTGTATTTACGGATTGAAGCAATCTCCAAGGGAATGGTACTACCGGTTAGTAGAATACCTAGGACCTTTTGGATTTGCTATCACTGCTTGGGATCCCTGTGTTCTCGTCCACGAAACAGGAGATCTCTTTTTAGCTATATATGTGGATGATATTACCTTGTTTGGAGCTAGTGGAGAGCTAAAAGAGCAAACCATTAACGTGTTGAAGACTGAGTTTAAGGTCAACGACATGGGTGAGCTTAATTGGCTTCTAGGAATCCAGATAACCTTTACCGACGATGGGATCACTCTTTCCCAAACGACATTCACCGATAAGATTCTGAACCGTTTTTCGATGCAAGATTGCAAGCCCGTCTCTACACCTATCGACTCAAACCATCAGTTGAAGGCTATTGCAGATGACGACGAGCGTACCGATGCAACGGCATATCAACAAATCATCGGATCTCTGATGTATTTAGTTACTGGAACAAGACCTGACCTAGCGTATACGATTACCCACCTCTCTCAATTCAACTCATCTCCCTCCGCAAAGCACCTAACTGCAGCAAAACGAGTACTTCAATATCTCCAAGGAACGAAGGATAGATATCTTTTTTATCCATGGAATAATCAACTCAAAATGACGGCATATACGGATGCATCTTACGGCAACTGCTTAGATACGAGACGAAGCTTTTCAGGATATATATTTCAACTTGGGAATGCCACAATTTCCTGGAGATGTCGGAAACAGCGGTCCGTTGCTACCTCCACTTGTGAGGCTGAGTATATGGCACTTGCTATGACGACAAACATCATCTCTGGCTGAAACGTGGAACTCAGGAACTATTGAAAGAAGATATTCCTATGGCTCTCTTTTGCGATAGCAACGCTGCAATAGATGTGGCATATAATCCAAAACTTAACGACCGATCAAAACATATCGACATCGCATATCACTTTACTCGAGAACAAATCGACCAAGGAAATGTGTCTGTTATGTATGTACCCTCGGAAGAAAATTTGGCGGATATATGTACAAAGGGAATCACGAGATATGTGAATGACCACTTATGCTCAAAAATATTTGGATCAAAGTGAGAAGGGGTATTGGAAATACGGAAGTATCTACATTTCTCTTACTAATATTTGTACTTTCTTAAGTATTCTCCTTACGATAAGACGGTACTTTACTGATAAGAATAATGTGGTGTTGTAATAACTTTTAATACTTTTGTTATCTTTTATATTAGGTTGTCTAGAAAGTTCCGGTTAGAACTTATCTAGAATCTTCTTTTTAGTTCCGTTGGAAGAGGGATTTATCAGCACTTATCTTAAAAGAACGCGTCTAGATTGTTCTGTTATATTCTTTACGGTTCTTATGTATTTTTGTACAGTTGCAGAGTTTTTCTCTTCCTGTTTTGGTGATTGATCCGCGACCGTGGTCATGGACAATCACCCGTTTATTATTGTATATATAGACACTGTTTCTCCGGTTAGAGAACAGTTCTTTAGACAGGCTCAGACATCGATCGGAATACTACAATATCTCCTCTCGAATCCTCTTCTCAGTATATGCTTATCTTTCGAACATCTCTTGAAATTGTTATATTTGCAATACTTATTCTTCGCATACTTCTTCTGAGATTCTAATAGATCTCTTCGGACTTTCGCTGTTATATATCATTATCTCCGACAAATGGGATAGTGGATAGGGATCGCTAGCGACAGTAGAGACAACAGAGGAGGGGGTATACGTAGTACCAGTGAGAGTGGTGGCTGCGGTGGTGGTAGCTGCCGCGGTGGTGGAGTCAAGGCTCGTAGCGGCGGTGGTACCTGCGGTGGTGGTTTCCGCGGTGGTGGTGGCTACGGTGGTTGTGGCTGCGGTGGTGGCTGCGGCAGTGGTGGCTGCTGCGGTGGCTGTGGGTGCAGTGGTGGTGGCTGCCATAATGGTGGCGGATGTGGTGGTGGTGGCTGTGGTGGCGGTGGCAGCCGCCATGGCGGAGTCTGCGGTAGTGGTTGCCGTGGCAGTGGTGGCTGCTGCGGTGCTGTCAGCGGTGGTGGTGACTGCCACGGGGCTCGTAGCAGTGGTGGTAGTGGTTAACGATGATTGAAAATCCATCGCATTACCGAGTACTGCTGCAATGTTGTTGATTGATGAAAACGGCATGTCGGTCGTCGGTTACGGTTGAGATGGCAATATTGGGTGTAGTCATCGGTGTGCAGGGTGAGATGAACGGTACAGAACGGTGGCTGTCTTTCCTTGAGAACCTGGGCGGGGGAGAGCTCTTGATATACCTGGAGGGATGCTTAGTACCAGATCTTTCTTTTTCTAGTCTCTATGTGATTCACGGTCTCCCTAGTATGCTCTCCTCGTATCTCTCCACAACTTCATCTCTTCTTCCCCTCCTCTTTCTCTGCTTGCACTCGGTAATTTGGCGTATATCACTCATCGTGCCTGTTCCTGGTGGTGAATTTTCTGCCGACTCCTGCAATATTCGTCGTCTCTCTTGCCTCGAGGTTACTAAATGGTTAGGGGAGAATGGTAGGAATTTTTTGTGTCATGTGTGTGCAACTCAGCCAATAGGAATATTTCTTCCCCCTCCAGGTCGTGAATCCACGCAATTGTGTGGATTTGGTATTCTCCCTCCATCTCGCAACTCCACTCAATTGTGTGGCTTCTGTGGTTCTCTTTCTGGTTACGGTCCATGCAGTGGATCTCCTCCCTTCCCCCCTACTTCCCCCCACCGTCTTGCTCAACATTGTTTAGACGGGTGGTCTGCCGCCACCGAATGTGCTGCAACAAAATATTAGGAACAGGGTTGTATTTGACAGAGTTCCGGAGCAATGCTATTTTGATAACCCCATGTAATAGTCATGGATTCTCTCCCGGTTACCCTCCTTTTCTTCACCCGAGTCTCCTCTCCCACCACTCTGTGCTACCATCCTGTTACCCAACTCTCCGACTATCAGTGTTTCCTCCTCTTCCCACTGATTCTCCCAGTTCATGCCTCTCTCTATTCGCATCGTCACTGCCTTTGATCGTCCCCCTTTGACTCACTGTTTCCCTTCTGCCTTGAACAATCCCTCCGCTTTCCAGTTGTATATGCCTTCCACTTTCCCAGCAAACGCTCTTTTCCTGTCAATCGACTTCTTCTCTTTTCCTTTTCACTATTAGGTCCCTTCTCTGTCCACTCTTTCCTCTCAGAAAACTCCAACCTTTTTTCCTTCGTGGTGCTGGGCCCTATCGGTCCTAGTCGCCCTTACTTTAACTAGGCGTATAGGTTTCCCGAGCTGCTGACTCTCTGAAACAGCTACGATCTTGCAATGTGCTGCGGCTGAGGCGGCTGTGGTGCCACCATGGTGGCTACTCCCCATCCCTGCTGGCCTTGCCGAGCTACTTCCTGGACATCCTCCGGTATTGGCAAAAACCTGCTGTCCGGTCGAACTCCGGATATCTCTCCTCTATGTCTTCCCAGGCTTGCGCTGGTTCCGCGGTTTCTTCCTTAGGAATTGCCAGGAGGTTCACCACTACTGCCATCCGTGGGGGCGCGACTCCTGGTGGGACTGAATAAGCACAGACTCCCGGTGCTGTATGGGCTCCTTCCGAGTCCGGGAGGTAGAGGTCATCGGCGGTCACACATTTGTCGAGTATATGGTTTTGGAGTTTGTCGTATTTGAATGTCAAGGGGTTTATTAGATCGGTGAGTACTCAGCCAAGGTTCCCTTGTCGATCATAATGCGGCTGATGTTGTCATAGGCGAGGATAAACGCTTTCGTCTGCTTCGATGAACTTAGTAACATCCGCTCCTCCGAAGACTGTGGCCCCTATGGTGGCCGGGAGTGGCATTTGCTTCTTTTCCTTCGCGATGGCAACGGTCAATTACTCGGTGAATTGCCTTTGATCGTACGCATTGTTGGATGAGGCGTTGGCGGGGAGTATGGCGCTGGCTGAGGGTCCAGGACTGGAGGAACCAGTACAGCCACTGCAACCGGCGGCGGAAGTCGATCGAGTGTGTTCAGTTGACATTTTGATGAATACTGTTTGAAGCGGATTGGAGATGGGGCGGTGGTTAAGGTGGTGAATTGGCAGTAATTGGTGATCTAAGGTCAATTGCTAGCTTGTGAGTTTTTGGAAGGGGAGTTGGGTCAATTGGCGCTCTTGTTTGAGGTTGGCTCTTTTATTTGATTATTTTCTTAGTCCAGCTTCACCACCTTTCAGTTTTCTCTCTTGGCTTCCTGCCAAGTCGTCTATCGTGTTCTATTCCCTGCAACTTCCCCCCATGACTAGTAGTATCCTTATTAGCGCTCCTCACAATCTTACACGCATCATTGATTCCTTGTCTTAGTATTCCTTCGGATCAGTGACTTTCTCAGTACGGGGGAGACGTCCGTTTTTCGCTGGTGTTTTCTCGTCCCAGTATAAGGTCGGTGCCTGGCATCCCGGTATTCAGTCGGTGCCTGTCGTCCCGTCTGCAAGGTCAGTGCCTCTCCTCCCAGTATGAGGTCGGTGCCTGTCGTCCCAGTATGAGGTCGGTGCCTTTCATCCCGGTAGTAGGTCGGTGACTGTCGTCCCCTCTGCGCGGTGGGTGCCTATTGTCCCATTTACCAGTTCGGTGCCTGTTGTCCTGGTATGGGGTCAGTACCATTCATCCCGGTGTTAGGTCGGTGCCTGTCGTCCCGGTGTGAGGTCCGTGTCAGTCGCCCCGGTATGAGGTCGGTTGTATTGCCTCGGTGTTCGTCCCGGTATCAGGTCGGTTCCTTTCATCTGGAGTCAGGTCGGCGCCATTTCCTAAGTGTTAGGTCGGGGCTATTTCCTCTGTGTTTGTCCCGGTGTTAGGTCGGTGCTTTGTCTCTTGGTGCACGTGACGGTATAGGGTCGGTGCCTTTCGTCCGGTGTTAGGTTAGTGCCATTTCCTCGGTGCTCGTCCTGGTATATGTTCGGTGTTTATCGTGCTGTGTGCATTCGGCGCCATTTTCTTGGCCTGTCGTCCCGGTATCAAGTCGATGCCTTTCGTCCTGTGCTAGATCGGCTCCATTTTCTTAATGTTCGTCTCGGTAATTGGTTAGTGCCTTTCTTCCGGCGTTAGTTCGGCGCCATTTCCTTAGTGTTCGTCCTGGTATTAGGTCGGTGCCTATCTTGCAGTGTTGGTTCGGCGCCATTTCGTCGGTGTTCGTCCTGGTATTAGGTCGGTGCTTCTTTAGTTAGTGATGTCGATGTACCCAGCTTACCCCATCCAGCATTCCAATCTGACACAGTTTATATCGTCCCTAGGAATGTCGTTACTTCCTTCGGCATTGTGCTCCACTTGCAGGGTAGGTATCATTCATTACTTGCTTCTCACCATATTTACCTGTGTTAGCTAGTAGGGGCCTTTCCCACCATTCCGTACTCAGATTTCCGAACCAGAATCCGGGTTTCGGCTCCATTTGTGGTGAAATGATGGAGTTGGAAGGCAGAGAGCACATCATTGCACTCCACTGCGCCTCTCGCGGCTCTCCAAAAGAAATTTGTGATAAAGAGCAGTTCTGGCTTGGGTAGCGTGAGAAGAGGGTGAGATCGTATGATACTACCCAGCTGTGAGGATCCACGCAACTGCATGGATCAACACGGACTTTCGGCAACAGCGAGTGAGATCAAAAGATGCGAAAGATGCAGCGTATAATTCGGTGTATGATGAGAAGATATGAGATCATATCAGACGAGATACACAATGCGAAGCTCTGTACCCAGCGGTCTCCCGAATAGATACCCCCAGTCGCTCAGTATATTACTGTTACCCCTGTATCTCCGTATGCCCCTGGTGCCCTGTCCATCACCATCATCCCTGTATCTCCCTCCGCCCACATTTGGCAGTCCATCTCCGTCATCCCTGTATCTCCGTACACCCGCCGTAGCTCAGTCCTCCGCCAAGCTGAGTGGCAGTGGTGGTGAGAAACTGATTTTCACACCACACCGTCCGCACCATATTAAGTTGACCAAGGGCCAGCCTATCTTGACCATATCCAGACAGCAGAGAGCTAGCCCGTCCACCCGTCTCGATGTAACGGCACGGCTGTATGTGACCTGTCCACCGCCGTGTAATGGCCATTCTGTGTAGTCAGCTTGCCACGAGTCATAGATCTCTAGCGATAATCTTACATATACATCTACACGTCTACATATATAATCACTCGAGTCCACGTTTGCAACCATATCCATATGCAGCTGGACGCTGCCGTATGCGTTCTTACACAATTATCGCTTTTTCAGTAAACAGATATGTTTCGCTGCCGGGATTTATGAGTTTACATCTATTACGATGCATCAACTTCAAGTCAACAATTGATTAAACGTGAATGCGACAACTCGGAGACCTACTGATTACACGAGCATTGAGTCTTAAGACATTCATCCTTAATCAGGTGAATTATCAAATGCAGAGACAATTTCGGAGATGCACTCGGCAGCGAGACGTGTTAGAGGCCTATAATGTTGACAATTGCTACAATTCGAAAGACAACTCCTACAGACAACGGACAAGAGGAAATCGCATACGATCTATTGCAACGAGCAAAATTACATTCGACTGCAGTCGACTGAGCAGCACCAAGCGATGCCAAGAGTGCTATCAACGAGAACGACTATTTGACCCCTGAACGCATACGACACACGAGAACCCAACGAGAAGTCACCAGATGACAATATTTGAGTCAACTCGGTTACAGTGGACGATCATGTGTACTCGAATTCCCATTTTCCGGAGTCTACCTCTCACGGTCAATGTGCCCCTATGCAGGAGAGGCTATCTGCGAACGAATTCTGCCTCCTGAGACAACTACACGATGACAGTCCACTTACTGATGAGAAGCTATCCGATGGCGAAGCTCACGTATGATGAGAATGACTTTATTGTCATCGGATACTCGATGTCCATCTACGATTTCGGCGAATACCCACCCCAATCACCGCGTATGCTACATAGAGCAAGATGCTTGCCATTCACTTGACACTGCCGAGGTCAGTTCAGGTCAAGCGAATACCAATCCCACCAGATTCAATTCAGTCACCAATACCTACAATGCAACGAACGCTGATGAACTGCACCCGCCACCTAGCAGCGATTCGGAAGTACTACCAGTGATGAACAACTATCAAGCGACCAGGAAAGGTGCGAATTCCCCATTGATCCTGCGATACTACGTTGACCGCCAGCCTTTCACTCTCTCGAGATAGTAACAGGGTGTCCCAATGACTAGCACTGGGGGCCCACCAATACAGAGATTTCTTGATCTCGAGGCTATTTATACTTCATATATCACCTGTGCACAGGTGAGGAAGATGCATGCAATCTAAACTTTGAGCTCTAACAGTTCCAGCTTGGAACAAGTTGTTGACAATAATCAGCGGCGGTCGGACGGCAATTGACTGCTAATCCTCTAGACCCTGCGAGGATTAAACTCATGATTGTCCAGTCGTCAACCGACTGGCATCGTCCTGGAGCGGGCATTATCCACAATGTGTGTAGCTTGTGATGGCCTTCATGTCTGAAGCCAACTGAGATTAGGATTACTAGAGCTGCGGTAGAGTGGAACCAAGGAGGCTATACCTCAGAAGTGGTAACCCTCGTAGGCTGGATGAGCGAGCAAGTAGCAGCGGCAGTAGTTGTGGCAGAAGAGGGTCCACATCAGAACCTTAAATGACTGCTACTGGCTCGCCGATGGAAGAAGGGAGTGACTGCACGGCGGGGCTTGGTCCATTCATGGGCGAACTGCTCATGACAAAGCCTCCTGGATTTTACCCTTCATCGCCCCTATTCTCTGTTAATTCTTTAGCTGATGCGGATGATAGAGCAGAAGCAGTCGTAGGAATTCGTGCGATCTGTATTTAAAAGATATCACGACTTGCAGACGGGCCTGAGATACTATGGCCTCTCAGTGATCGAATGGCACAATCATCAACGGATATTAGCCCAAAAGCGAGTATTCTATTACAACGATATATCACTGAGGTTGAGCGGAAGCCGGGCTCAATCAACCAAGCTACGACGATTTACAATGGAGGCAACCGAATGGGAGCGGCATGAGTCCAATATAGTAATACAAAGTTAACGGAAGAGCAACGACGTTCAAAAGAGGGGGATGACCGTACCGCACTCGCAACCACTACGGCAATCAATTAGTGTACCGGACAAAGCGCCTTGAGATACATTCATCAATTGAGAAGGCTAGCAGCCGCCAATGCACCTGGAGACGAATTGACTAGTGGACTCAGAGAATGACGATAAGTGCACCGAGTCATCAAGCATCTGGCAGGAAACACGAACCCAGCAGATGGACCCTCTAGATGACCTGATTACGAGATCGGATATGAAATACCTACTGCACAACTTGTAGCAACTTTAGCAGCCGTAGAATCTTACGATCTCCTACCGGCTTTCAAGACAGCCCAGGCTACCGGCATACTGGCTACCGATGTGAGCAAGAAAATAGTTGATATCCCAATGGTCGGTTACTCTGGCCTGACTGAACGGCAGAGCGGAGGGTGAAACGCTGCACAAGAATTGGAAACTCGTCTCAGGGGCCCCGAACTATGAAGAGAGGATAAACTTCCAAACCAGATAACGAACAAGTGCGAATATGACTGCTGAAGCAGCTTGCAAAGCTGCAACAGTGATCACTGATGGGCGGGCTGGGCCTGCTGAGTTTTCACGAGGAATTGTGAGAGTTCGAGTGCTAGCACACTGGAACGTATGGTGAGTATAACCGGTTAACAGAATGGTTACAAGTTGTATATACTGATGCAATGGCCGATGGTGATGGCAACGGCGATGGTGATGATGAGAAGCGAGTGGAAGCAGTTCCGAACGAGATCCCTAACGAGTGCAAATATGGCTACCGAATTGGTCCCGAAGGAGATGGAAAATGACAACCGAGGGTACCGAACGGTATGGTGAACAACAGTCGAGGTAACTACCAAGAGATATTCAGCGAGATCTCACAGGGACAGATATCACCGCCGATGGACTTCACATAGAGATCGAATCACTGGATTACCAGGAGCCCAACCGGACAAAGCCACTGATGAAGATGTTCACCGAATGGCATTTTGAAGGATTAAGAAAGTATCGCTGAAGGTTAACGAATATTCTACTAAATCTGCCTACCGAGATGGTCACAGGGCAGGCGATTAAGAACGCAACAAAGAAAGATAATCTGCAGACGAAGCTAAAGCTGAACCGAATTCCGTGTTGAATCCCAGAGATTTCGATCACTATCCTGAATCACGATTCCACTGGTACAGATCCATGATGGCAATCGACAACCGATATATATATAAGTTGCTGGCGGAGCAACCAACATTCAACAAGGGGGATATAGCCGTGTCAGATCAGCAAGTCCTACCGGCAAGTTGAAAGCCTACCGAGAGTCCATCTATCGATAGGCGGACGAAGTAGTTGACCGAGAAGTCTACGGAGAAGTCGACCGGAAAGTCTACAAAGTTGACCATGATTCTACTGAAGCTGCTTATCGAGAGCGCACCGATGAAGTCGACCGGATGGTCACCGAAGCGGACTTCGAAAGATGTTTAACGTATCAAGATGAATGACAAGTCTATGCTGAGTACCGATGACTACTGGTTGCAAGATATACTGTACAGAGCATGCGGAACCACTGCACAGTGCTCAGACAACGCTAGCACGCATGAACTGGTAAGAATAACCATCTTAGAGAGCTTACTTGTTAGGTGTCTGCGAATGTGACTACACCCAATTGATGTATACGATCGATGATCACGGACGGCTATGAACGATGCTGGCAGCGGAAGGTCCCTTCGATGCCAAGTTATGATTGAAAGCTCTACCTCCCCGACGAATTCCGACAATGACCTACGCCCAGATAGATGTGCTACAGGTATGGATGGTTGGAGGAGTACGGGTTCAGTTCCGAAGTGGAGATATAGAGGACAGGATCACTTTTGGATGTTTTCTTGTTTGCCTCTTCACTTCATGTTCTCTTTGGATGACGGTCCGGTACAAATGGCATCGTCAGTGGTTTTTAGCACATTCGGAGTCAGTCATGTGGAGGAGGATTTTCCCTGCGCGCCGGATCCGCCACAAGGTCGCCATTGAGCTGCCCAGATTTGTTGTGGGACGTATGGGTTCATACAATTGCGTACATAGGATGATTGTTTCATTCTTTGTATCCCTTTCCATCTTTTCTCTTATACTGGCTTTGGCAGCCCAGGAGGTCTGCGCCTAAAGAGAAGGATGATGGAAAGGCACGGCTGCAAGTGACGTGTCCAGGGACGGGTAATGGCCATTCTATATAGTCGGCTCGCCACGAGCCTTAGATCTCTAGCGATTATCATACATATACAACTACATTTCTACATATATAATCACTCGAGTCCACGTTTGCAACCATATCCATATGCAGCCGGACGCTGGCGTACGCGTCCTTGCACTCGATCGTCTCCTGATATTCCAGAGCCAGCTTCTCCAGATAAAATTCAGATTAGGTCCAGCCAGCCAACACAGTCCAAATTTTACCCACCGAGTAGAGAGCAATTCCATCTCGATCGGCTCCGGACATTCGAGAGCTGCCCTGTCCAGATTACGTCCAACTACCACAGGGCGAGCCCATCCAGAGCATATCTAGCCAGCCGGGAGCCAGCCGGTCCAGATCGCATCCAGCCAACAAGTCTAGATCGTTTCCAGCAATTTGAGAGCCAGCCCACCCAGATTGAGTCTAGGCAGCTCAGATTGGTGGCCAATAGCTGTTGTGAGAGCCACACTCATATTGAAAGCAAAAGAGAAAGGATGAAGAAGCTCAATTGTCTATTGATACAAGAGAAGGAAAACACTAGACTTATATACAGAGAAAAGACCATACTCGGTGAAGCCAAGTATCACAACCGAGTCCGAAGCCGACTACCAGTGCCGGAGCTAGGCCTCCTCCTCAGCATCGGGGCTATAAGCCACCGGCCTGATGCCCGCCGCCTTAGACCGATGGGGGCTGCAAGCCCCCATATGCCACAAAAGCCATCGGGCCAAATCTAATGCCAACACTCCCCCTTCGGCCCAAGGCTATCCAAATAAAGTGAATAAACTAAACAAAGAAACAATCCCAAAATAAAACCCATTAACAAAAGGAAATCCAATCAATCTCCTTGTAAATTCCATCAGATCCAAGCGCAAATCCAAATCCACATCCAAGACTAATTCAAATCTGCTGCACAATCTCGCAGAGTGATACTCCCCCAAGGCACTTAGTGAGTGAGAGCAGCAGCCTTAATCATGATCACCGAGTCCAAGATGGACACCGATTCCCGCTGGGTGATTTTATAACAAAGAAAGACTCGACACAAAGTCGATACAATGAGCCGTAGTCGACTCGACGTCGAAACAAGGCCTGAAGTGGACATAAAATCCACCCAGGGACTACAGGACAGGGGACACGAAGTCAACCCAAGGTGGTAAGGGACACCTTGTCAACCCAAACAAGCATAGTTGACCAAAGGGAATGTCGTCACCAAGTAGATGCAAGGTCGTCACACAGCCTACCGAAGGGGTCTGTGGCACCAAGTCGACACAAAATGAATTGTTGTCACCAAGTCATCAAGAGGTCATCATACAGTGGACCGGCAGGGGTTGTCATCACCAAGTCGACAAGAGGTCGTCACACAGTCGACCAATGGGGGTTGTTGTCACCAAGTCGACAGAAGGTCGTCACACAGTCGACCGCAGGGGTTGCTGTCACCAAGTCGACACAGAGGGGATGTCGTCACCAATTGGACAAGAAAGGGGTTGTCATCACCAAGTCGACAGGAGGTCGTCACACAGTTGACCGAAGGGGTTGCCGTCACCAGGTCGACAGGAAGGGGATTGTCATCACCAAGTCGACAAGTTGTCGTCACACAGTCGACCAAAGGGGTTGTCGTCACCAAGTCGACAGAAGGTCGTCACACAGTCGACCAATGGGGTTGCCATCACCAAGTCGGCAAGAAGGGGATGTCGTCACCAGGTCGACAAAAGGTCATCACACAGTCGACCGAAGGAGCGGGGACACCAAGTCGCCCACACAGGAAGGGAGGGGTCACCAACTCAACCCACGGAGAAAGGGAGGGGACACCAAGTCAACCCACGGAGAGAGGGAGGGGACACCAAGTCAACGCACAGAAAAGTCGCAGGGCGTATCAACTGATCGATTGAAACAGGTCGATTACAAGGGAAATGCCGGGCTCATACCTTGGGTAAAGCAAAAGAGAATGGATGAAGAAGCTCAATTGTCTATCGATATAAGCGAAGGAAAACACTACACCTATATACACAGAAAAGACCATACTCAGCAAAGCCGAGTATCACAACCGAGTCCGAAGCCGACTACCAGTGCCGGAGCTAGGCCTCCTCCTCAGCATGGGGGCTACAAGCCACCGGCCTGATGCCCGCCGCCTTAGACTGATGGGGGCTGCAAGCCCCCTTACGCCACAAATGCCATCGGACCAAATCTAATGCCAACAACTCACGCAAAGGGCCACAGTTCAGTAATTGTGACTGAAAACGACCATCTGCCAACCAATGAGTATTCTGTAATTTGCTAAAGTAAGATGGTACGTACCAACATCATCCAATGAGAATACTTCGAGCCGCCAAACAATGTCTTTATATTATGGACGTACTCAATGCATGTATATATGCATTGTACGCAGGTGTGTCGATGTAGTGGATGTATATATGGAATATGGCAAGCTGAACAACATTGGTGTATGCAAGTCAACATAGGAGATGAAACCATTCAGCACCTATATAATTACCATTGGGTAATTGTAGATAAGGGACATGAAAGTGTCTAGAGGCATATATATGCCACTCTCATCTGGCGGTTAACTTGTGTAAATTTCCACCTTGGCCTATCATGAAGAGGCGACCACATATACTGTACTGGCCACTGCGGTTTGGACACTGTGTATTGCTGACAGGTAATTTCAACTTAGACACCCAGTGCTGACACCTGGAGAAGAGATGGACTAGGTTATGGTAATGATGGTAGTGTGTAAGGCACCGGGCATCATAATATAGCATAAGGTACAGGGTACCATAATGGTAAATTGCAGAATTGAAATTGAGGGTGCTGACAACTTCTGCTGCTTGGACACTGGCTTGCTGACGCAGACAGAGCCATAATATCAGCTGGGAAACCACCCCGTACGGATTGCTGACATTCGAACCGCAGTGGCTGGTACAGTCCAAGCACATATATCTTTGACATAGTCCTGCCAACCTGCATACTATCAGATACAATCATCGTGTGGCCTAGTCGTGTATTGAAGTCATCGATGGTGGTCACAAGAGTTTGATCATATTTAACCATATTCAACCGCACACATATTTCGCGATAATTACGCCACCAAAGCCCATGCAACAAACAAAGACACTGTCCAGAATGGCCATCACGAATCTACAGTATATAACAAGTTGTGGGGGCAGTGATAGTCGTTTGAAACTTGATTTGGTTCATGGAAGTTGGTATATCAATGGCATTGTACTATAACATACTAATATTTACACAAGTTCAACTTCAGCATCTATGTATGTAGTGAAAGGGGATAGCAACGAATTCAATACTGAAAGAACATTCTGTCAGTTCCGCGGTACTCATTGGCAATGATGGGGGTGCAGTATGGTGGGATGATGGGACGAGAGAGTATAATGAGATAGTTTATGAGCATAAAGAGTTGGACCCAGACATAAATATCATTGTGGATGTATATATATTGAGTCGACTGAATTGTGCCAAAACCCTATGATCGCCGTTTTATAATCAGTGTTAAAGGGTGTATATCGCTATATATGGCTATAGAGGCAAATATATGCAGCGTCAAAACTTTGCTCATATTGGACATGTAACCATATATATACTGCACTTTTAAAACTCTACGGCAATTAGAAATACCATATAGTGAATTCATGGTTATATAGTCCAATATGGGTGTATATATACAAATATGGTGGCATATATTCTCTTTATGTGTACGCTGATGCTTTGTTGAACTGTGGGCATATATTGCAATATATATGGATGTATATATGAGTAGATATCATAAAATATCAAAAGGTATGAATTCCTGATCATTCTCTTTCGATCTTTTCTACTGCACTTTTTAAACTCTAAGACAATCTTTAAATGCAGTATAGTGAATTCCAGTTCTTATACTCCAATCTGGGTGTATATATATGCCAGTAGAGGCACATATTTACCTTACATGTATGCTGATGATTTGGCGAACTCTAGGCATATATTGCAATATATATGGATTTATATATGGGTGGATACAATAAAATATCAAAAGGTACGAATGCCTGATTATTCTCTGTCTATCTTTTCTACTGCACTTATACAACACTTTGACAGTCATTGAATGCCATATAGCGACTTCTAGTTTATGTAGTCTTGTATGGGTGTATATATACCAATATAGAGGTATATAGTCACTTTACATGTACGCTGATCATTTGTTGAACTATAGGGATATATTGCAATATATATGGATATATATATGTGTACATAAAAATAAAATATCAAAAGGTACGAATTCCGGATCATTCTCTTTCTATCATTTCTTCTTCTCTGGAGGAGGGCCTTCTGAGCCATCGGCATCCTCAGCATCACTCACGTCCTTATCTGGAGTGAGACAAGGAGGTGACTTCAGTTTCCCCTTCATCAGTTTCGACTGATACTGATTGAAGACGGCATTACCATCTCCATCCGTGCGCTGACAGAATGAATGGTAATCTTGCCCCTATCTCCCAGCTACAATGTTGATGGCATCAGCGAGGAGCTGTTTCCTGTGCTCATTGAAGGAACCGACTATAATTGTCAACACATTCTACTCCCCAAGTCAGCCATCTGCAAATATGTGAATCAATATAGATAGACCTGCCATTACGATATCTTCACAAGCTAAGTTATGAACATTTGTCCCCTCCAATATGGGTGTGATCGTGTCTCCCCCAATTCCTGCAGCTCATAGTCAGACACCCACGACCGTAACTTTGATTCATTAAATGTGCTTATTTTGAAGGTACAAGCCTCTCTTCTTGACCAACATTGTATCTATCTAACTTCAGACGCATGGATGCCTTGCGTGTATTTCCCTTGATCTTCTGAAACACATGTAGTACACTGGGCTTCCATCTGCTTCCAGATTCGCAGGCGCTTGGCATTCGCAGCTAAAAGTGTCATTACTTTGGCTTCTTGTGTGATCAATTGTCATCTCATTCTCCATCGCCATTGTCTGATTCATCATCATCGGTATCCACAATCCTTTTGGGAGTCTTCTAGGGTTGCTTCTTTGATGGCTTCTTTGATGGCTTCAAGGGTGGTGTATTGCTGTCAGCTGATGCATTATCATTGTATTTTACAAACCTTTTGGGAGTCTTTATTGGCTTTACCAGCATCTTGGGAGGTGTTGGAGAAGTTGATGCCTCGGAACTTTCTAACAGCTTTTCTTTTGACTTTATAGCTTTACTTAGTGCCATTATAGAAGGATGTGTGCCTATAATGGTGGGAAAGGTCGAATAAGTAGTATGGAATATGTATCAGTGGGGTGAGAAGTAAGGCATGGAGAGTGGTATAGATATAGGTGGGGATAACCAAATTGATACTGTATGCATCAAGTGTCATGAACCAAATATTCAATAGTAGAATTCTGCACATCTCCTATCGATATAAGAGGATCTCCCCAAACCTGCTGCTGCAGATACAAATTGATCCAACTGAAAAACTGCCAAAGATAGAAAATGACTCAATCCAATCATACCGGTAAGGTAGAGAACCATATCATTCCCTCTTCATCTTCTTGCCATTTAGGTGCATAATAGGTAATCCTAGCATCCCTATTCAACGTCGGCATGATTCAGAAATGGGCTACAAGCCTGATTGTGTTCTGATTTCAGAGGTGCACACTCACGTTCCCAAAGTTTCTTCTTGGAGTTACCTTGCCTCTGCTTCAGTTGATCAGCATCATGCAGTAGATCATCAGGTCAGGAACTCCTGATGTTCCGCTGCTCAAAGAAGGATTTGGATTCATCTGGACTATATTTCGTCCCAGGGGCACCGTTGAGTTTGTTGAAAGCGGTTGAAGTTCCGTGGTATGTTGGGTGGAAGTATGCATGCATCGTTAGATAGAACAGGTGGATCAGTAAGGGATGCCTTTACAAATTGTTGGACATTATTTATACCCAGATACAGCATAGGGTGTGCAAGCTCTGGAAATTCAGGCAGCAGTGGCGATTCTTGTTCGAGAGTTTTTCATTCAGTGACAAAATAAACATCGATGGCACGCTGATGCCTACCCTCTTCATTCTCCATATCAAAGTCTTGAAGCTCCATTCCACGATCCGTCATCTTCTGATCCACCATATCCTGATCTGCCATGAGCTGATCAGCCCTCCCTTGATCTCCGTTATTGTACCCCATCTCTGTGGCAAGGGTGTATATGCTATTGGTCGTTGTCTGGGTGTTGAATTCAGGTCGAATCTGGGGTTGCATGGTATCCGTCTGAACCCCCTGATCGCTAATTATTTCAGTATTGTTGAATTCAGGTGGGTTCTGAGATTAGGTAGTATCCGTCTGGATTCCCTGCAAGGTTATGATCGCCATGATAGGCAACAGTGGAGGGGCCGTGATGTAAAAGTTCTGTTGCGACCATGGAGAACCTATCACGAATCGCAATGGTGAAGTGGCCTGAACCTCATGATACGTTATTTCAAAGCAATGAATCACAGGGCTACCGTGAACAGGGCTTGTAGGCACAGGGCTTCTGGGTACTGGGCTGCTGGAATGAAGGCTGAATAATGGTGATATGTTGGATTGTGGAATGATACACTAGCTCGTAGATATAGCCAATGGAACTGTGGCATTGAGCCAACCGTGAAGTAGGTTGGCTATCAGATCGGTTCAGCAATGAGTATGATACATGCTCTGACAGCCTCTTTACTGTTCGCGCACACACAGATTGTGGCTTTGGTTACATCTCGGTTCGTGACTTCATCCCCTCGATCGATTTTTTCAACTGCCCGCACCTCACGATAACTGTTCTGAGGTTACGACATGGGCAGGTGGCCCATCGCCAGCTATGTCGAAGATCACTGCCAGCTGGAACACGGCTTCATGTTGATGTTGAAGTATTGTCAATGTTGATGGTGTCGGTTAACATCGGTGAAAACCTATCAGTAAGTGCAGTAGGCCTTGGCAGCTCGGCTATGCCCCAAGATACATCTCGCGTTAATTAACCTTGTCTGCTGCACTTCATCTCTCTCCATTCCCATACATTCATTAACAAGCAACAACAATCTACAACATTGATTGAACAACCCTCATCCAACGACTCATTATCCATCAATCCTCAACAAGTCCCAGATCTGAAGATAGACCACTGTAACAAGGGCGATGCGAAGGTATGCCCAAGTAGTTGACGTCATTGTGCATAGCTAACCTGTCGTACCTTGTTGTTGTGCAGGAAGCCGCACCTGTTGTCAACAAGGGCACCCGACAGCACCACAAGCAGATCAAACATTCGCTTGTTGCTCAAGCTTCTGAGGGCGGTGACAGCAATGTCAAGGAAATCGTCAACAGGGAGATTCATAACAAGGAAGCTCGCTCTCAGGTTTTCATCCAACTGCCCACTATTGCTGTGTGTCAACTCTAATGTTGGCCGTCTGGTCCCATAACGGTCCTGATGACGTTCTCAAGAACATTGCCGAGTTCTTGTGGGATCAGTGTATCATGGGTGGGGGTGAAGAGCACAAACTCGACCTGGAGGAGTTCCTCGATGATATCTGAGTTTCTGATAGGGAGGTTACGATCCGTAAGCAGGTCATTGTAAACTCCCTGAGCATCCAGCAATAGTCCTCATGTTTTGCTAAACGTTCCCGCAGACGAGCATCCGGAACAATCGACGTTACCATGGCAATATACTGCAGATGGTAAACCTCGATGGTTAAGATGAGAGCAACAAGGTAGCTCAGGGCATTGCCAGCGTTAATAGGGAGCTCGAAGGCATGAAGGGTCGCGAGGAAGTTCTCAAAATTGCTGCAATTTCCTATCTCCAACAGAACTGCTTTGCAGATGGTAACAGATGCTCTCTAGTTGCACTTCTAAGGAGATCTTTTAGTTGCATCTGAAGAATAAACATGGGCTTAGTAGTCCCACCAGTGTATATAGAGATAAAATACATCTGTATTTGCATATATATGCATATATGGACTGTTGACGTTAGCTGTTATTTAAGTGCGTATACTTGTATATGTATTGATATATGGAGATATTTATACCAATATTCTTATAATTCACACGCAATTCAAATTTGTGCACGTATCCATAGATATATGTCCATAGACGCATATATTGACACATTGGAATCTATGCAGGCTACCAGTGTACTCGAATGTATGTTGACATATATCTATACTATATACTGCTGGTTTGTCGGCTCGAAGCATTCTCATTGGTTGTTGGTACTTACCATCCTACTGTGGAAAACCACACAATGTTCATTGGTTGGCAGATGGGCTTTTTCAGTCATGATTAGTGAACTGTGGCACTTTGCTTCAGTGTGGCGCTCACAACAGCTATTGGTCAGCAATCTGAGCTGTGTAGACGTTATCTAGGTGGGCTAGCTCTCAACTTACTGGAAACGACCTAGATGCATTGGCTTGATGCGATCTTGATGGGCTGGCTCCGGGCAGGCTAGATATGAGCTTGATAGCCTCGCACTCTGGTAGTTGGAAGCCTCCTGGACAGGCTGGCTCTCGATTGTCTGGAGCCTATCCAGATGGGCTTGCTCTCTGCTGGCTGGATACAATTTGGACGGATTCAGCGGGATGGACATGATGTGAAAGTAATCTGGACGGGCTTGCCCCCTAATTTCTGGAGGCAATCGAGACAGGTGGACCATCTCGCTCTCTGCTCGCTGGACCTGGTCAGGATAGGCTGGCTCATGGTGAACTTAATATTATATGTACGGGCTGACCTTGGTCAACCGAATATGATTTGCACAGCCCGACTTTTGGCCGGCTGGAGACGATCTAGACAGCGCTGACATACTCACTCTGAGATTGTTCTTGGCAAGCTGGATGCGATCTGCCCAGGCTAGCTCTCAGCTGCCTTCACGCCATCTGGACGGGCTTGCTCTTGGCAGGCTTTCCAGCCTGGCTCTCGGCTGGCTGGATGGAATCTGGATGGGTGAACTCTGCGCTGGCTGGACGCAATCTTGACGGGCTGGCCCTCAGCTTGCTGGATTTCATCGTTTTTGGCGTGTAGGATTCGTTTTTACCAAAGGGGGTGGCAAAGCTGCCACCATACCTTGTAGTCTTCTGTATATCAATATACCCTTATACCCACACACACAGCCCAGATGCCATATGCTGCCCAACAGGTACTGTAGTGGTTCCAAACTGCAATCTGCCGTTTACCTTACAGAATCTACAATCTCATCCTATATATCTGTCAGCGGCAGCGTAAGGAGTGAAGCAATTGTCAGGATGCAATCTCCGCTTGTAACTTCAGTAGCACATCAAGGAGCTCCTCGTTGACTGAGCAGTCTTCGAGCTCCTGGATACCATCTTTGATCTTCAGCGCCAATCAAGCACTTCTTCCGAACATCTTCATCTAGTTATCTACCTACTCTTTGCACATGTTTCGCATTCGCTGCTGTCCAAATGTTGGCAATTTCACTCATGAATGAATATATGTACTCCAATTTGTTCCACACGAAGCCCAGTTATCCTCCTTACATCATGTCTGCAGCCCATGGTCAATCAGCTTGCACTAGTCATTCCGCTCTCGAAATATGTGATGAAGATCTGTTTTGAGGTGAACTCATGTTCATACCCCGTTTGCTAATATGGGTAGTGGTGGTGGCTGTCGTCATGCTTGCAACAGTAGTATGCTGCGAGATACGCTGTGGAGAGAGATTTGTCGGATTACTCTCAAGGGTAGAGTTCCTTCACTTATTACTCTTGATGGCAGTGATATTAGAAGTCGGCGACAATGAGGGCAGATTGTGATCAGAGCGTGGTGTAACCTGCTCGGCATTGTCTGGCAGTGGCGGGGATGAGCTCAGATAGTCGTTCTTGGTGATGCTTGGAGCAGCAGCCCTATGAAACAGAGGAGTCTGCACTGCTTGGTTGGGACAAACAGCAGCTGTCAGTATGCTATCCATGTTGTGCCAGCCACGACTTTGTGGTGTGCCTTCACGACATTTTGGAGAAATGGCCTTAGTCAGAGGTGGCCGAGATTGCACATGTGGCAGCATGAGTACTGTGTGCTTGCCATTGGCACTGATAACATAGTTCTCATTGTCGCCACTCATATGGGATTTTCACAGTGTGGAAGGTAAGTAGTTATCAGGTGGTCTGAATGATGCGACTGGCGAGGACAATGCAAATGGTAAGGACAATGCAAATGGTGAGGACAATGCAAATGGTGAGTAAGATGCAAATGGTGAGGATGATGCAAATGGTGAGGATTACGCAACTGGTAGAAACATTTACTGTATATTCACATATTGCGATCTACATTGATGGATGAAGATATATGTTCAGATCACTTGAGTTCTTCTGGTGGGGTGCAGGTGCATTTCATTACCAAGATTTGCTTGGGGAGCCATATGTGCGCATATGGGTCTCTGCATTGATGGATGTCACTGTATGTAGATCTTGCTCAATTTTTGGTGGGGAGCAGACACCCTCTGTATGTCTCATTTAGGAGTTGTAGAGCAGGTGTGCAGCACCCCACATAGCACGATATACAGGGTTAGCACACTGGTGGTGAAAGATCTGAGGCTTGTGGTGAGCGGAATATATTAATCTGGTTTAACCGGCCCTGGTCACATCACATGAAGCCATGCCATTATATGAGGTATTTACAATTCAATGCACTTTCGCCTCTTGGTGTCCTATATAGTATATGTTCTCAATTGATACAATAGTTCTTATAAAATAAGTATTTATGTTAATTATAGGTGGTTTTCAACTGTTTTTCTAAAACCACCCTAGCATTTTGGAAGATTTGGTAAATCAGAGCTCTGGAGGTAAATAAGCATCAAATTATACTCAATTCCTGTATATATTGCTTTATGATCAGACTTAAACAGATATTTACTTATAATTTGATTCAGCTTGAAAGTACTATGCTCATTGTTAGCATGGAATGGTGCAGCTCAAGATGTGGTGGGGGTTAGGGAATGGTATATACAGGCAAACAAGGTTACTAGATACAGATGGACTACATGTATACAGCTTGGAATGGACTATCAATTATTCACCCTTGTAAAAATCAAGGTTTCAACTCTAGCTGTATTATTCGGGATTTTCAATTACTATTCTTTACTTCATCGGCATATTCTGCTACTCTGAATAAATGGGTGTGCCACACTTCATCTTGAGTTATTTAACTACTTCTATATTGTATCAACATTGTATACCAAACCAAATACCAAGGTACAATTGTAATGCCTATGTCTGAGTTGTACACCTGGATAATACAGAATGTTGTTAATTACCTGATTTAATGTCCAATATACCAGGATGATAAAAGATATGGTTTGGATGTGCAAAAGTCTTTTAGTATTGGATTTCCACTCTATTGTATTCAGCAGACTGTCTCCAGACACCTATGAATGATCCCATTCACATTATATCCACCAAGTTCATACAATTCTTTCGGATAGTCTCTAGCCAGCTGAGAGCCTGTCTTGCGAGATTGAGTAGCGGCAGGCAACTGATAGTCTGAACAACTCTTGCCCAATGTGCTAAGCCCTAACCTGTACAGATAGTCTCCAACCAGCCATGTGCTCACCCTTTGAGATTGTATCTAGCCAGCGATAACCTGATCAGTCAAGATCATATCCTGCTTCCTGAGTGTCATAAAAACCAGTCTAGATAATGTACAAGACACTGAGAGCCACCCTGGCTAAGATAACTTTCAATTAGCTGACAGTTGACACATTCAGAATGGATCCTGCCTGCCTACTGAAATCGCTTCCAGGTAGCAGTCTTGCATTGTATCAACACAACATCTGAGTGTCTGATTATGTTCATAAGGGTTTCCTACTATCCTTTCCAGAAGGTAGAGTGATATCAGATTCCAGACTTCAAACTTCCTGATAGATAATCTATTATGCTATAAATCTTGGTCATCAAGTTTTAAAACTAAACCTACGCCAAGCTCGGCAGTTGTTTACAAGTCATACCTCATGCTGAATAGTTTTGGAGTGATTGAATATAGAAGCCACCTATATTCACCCAATCAATTCAAGAGGTATAACAGTGTAGCGAATAAAAATCAGATGGAATATCGACAAATAATCCAATGCTATAGAATCTTAATCCATGCTAGCTGGTCTGAATTGTTGCTTGCCGTTCAGCATTACAGATAACCAGCACAAGTACATACATTGATTATAACCGAGCCGTCTCCCTGCAACCAGACCTCGTGATACTAGCCTTCGCCCAAGCCACCCTAAACATCAATCAAGATACATGGCACCAGATAGCAGTGCAGAACTCTGAAAGATAACGTCCCTGACAGAAAATTGAAAACCCTGCAAGTCGCCGAAACCTAACCAATGCAGATTATATCCAGGTGGCTGAGAGCAAGCCTGTCCAGAGCACATACAAGCTGTCATGGCTCAAGGTTAAGAGTGAGGAGAGGAAGATTTTAAGCAGGGAAGGAAGAGGATGTTGTCGGAAATGTGTGACGAAAAGGCAAAGATGTTGGAAGAGGTGAAAATCATGCTATGGTGGTGGCGGAATTATCGGTGAAGATAACAGAGTAGACTGAGGTATTGCTATGTCAGGCGATGTGGCGTGGTTGTGTTGATAAGAGTATTGTTAGTGGTCAGTAAAATTGTAAGGGAAGATTCCAGTCGTACATTGGGGTATGGGAGATGATGCGAATTTGGGAGACGAACAGTATATCCAGAAAGATTGTTTGCATTGGAGGATTTCTTTTTCTTCTCTCTTTACTCATTCTCTTGAATAGCAAGGCAAGTTATGACATTAACAAAGCAGTGACTCATCTCCAGTCTTGACTTTCTCGAGACAAACTCCAACCACCTTTTGTCTTGGTTCTGGATACCACATTCCAGTTACCACTATCATATAAGCATGAGAGTGCACGTTACACCAGAACAAGTCATATTATTTCGTACCTGATGCAGACTGTGGCTACATCCCTCACCAGGACGTAATTATTGTTCCGAACCTTGCTCTGTTTCTCGCTGGGTTTACTTAACATCAAAACAGCTTTGGGTACACGTTTGAACCAATTGCATTAACCAGTTACTGCGACTTAGCTGATGTGGTATGTGCCAGTACCCTCCCAGATCACCATAATCGAAAGCAAATATACAAAAGTAATTGTTCATCTCAAACGAACTGAATGAAACTTGTAGGTTCACCGTCTATTGTTTTTGATTCTGAACTGTTGAATGCTATTGAAACTAGTGAAGCAATCCATGGGGGAACCTTCAAAGGGGACCAGTTGGAGGCTTATTTGTTGGAACAATCGACTGTTCCCTCTCCTGGATTACATATCGGACAGACTAGCCCAGAGAAGGGTGTGCTTTAGACATTCATAACCCAGTGGGTAGACAACATTGGACGAAATAATTGCAACCTGATTCTTGAATTCCTTGTGCTTCTGAAGCTTTGTGTGATTGTGAGGGGCATAATTGTTTAGGGACCCACTCCACAACTGGACAGTCAGCAGCAGCTGCAACCACAGCTAAGTGAGTGGGGATTCTGCTCAGTGTTGTAGTGCCTCCGACCCCCAAATGCTCTGAAATTAATGCATACAATGGGCACTGGTAAATGTGCCTGATTTGCTGCTGTGTCAGGATCTGGACAGCACCACCATGCAGGCCTTGTCTCTGTGAACATCCTGGCTATAATAGGAGGAACCATACATGAGAATGTACTTGACGTGGACATCGCAAAGAGATGGATGATGCGGGAAAATGCGCAGCAGCTACTGCGGCGACTGGCCCAGTTCACGAAACCAGACCACACAATTCAGGGGGTGTGTGATCACCCAGCACAGATAATCGAATAACAGAAGGAGATTATGGACCTCAAAACACAACAGTTCTTGCCTGCTCATTGTGATCATACGAAGATCGAAACCTGGCTGCGGATGCTGACCAATATGCAAAAGGAAGCGAGGACGAGGCCCGTGGCCTGCGGATCAGATGAGGAAGTCTAGGAAGTACTCACAGTAATGACCCCAGATGTAGACGATTCTGGGGAGGAAGTCCGAGGTTCGAGGACACTGCTAGCGAATGCCTTCACTGTACCAGCCAGAGCTGCTCTGGCTGCTCCCCTGGCTCTGCGAGATAAAGGTCCGAAAGTTCCAGACTCCCACCACTTTTCAGTGTCAGATTGAACTCAGTTGACAGGCTCAGTTGCTAACCAGCGGATGATAATAATATACAATGCCGCCAGCTTTCGAAACGAATAGTTGAAGGTGCAGTATACCTTCTACTTGCAGATAGTCGGGTTAGCAACGGGTCCGGGCAACCCACCAGCTGTAGGGGTTTGGGCTTGAAAAACAGTTCCATACTGTTGCAGACCCATCCAACAAACTCAACCCGCACCATCTTGGTGGGGTTGTTACCCAGACCAGGCATAAGCTGGCAGTTCTTTGGCCAGGTGTACCATTCAATAGAGCCTCATTTTTCGCGTAATCAGAACTCTGGCTCCAATTAAGTATTTGAGTTGTGATCATATCACAATATGATATATATGTAGAAGATACAGTTTTAGATATTCTTTCACCTCGCATTCTCCAATATGCCATCCAATCACAATTCTTTGTGTTGCTGTGAAAAAATGCCGAAGATTTCCTGTATTTCGAAGTGACCCAACGAATTGTGATCAGATTGCAATCTCGTCAATTTGAGCTGCAAGAGCACCGAAATCTGCATCGTTAACGTATATATCATATTGGGACACAATCACAACTCAGATGGTGAATTGGAGCCAGAGTTCGGAGCTGGCGACAAGGTGGAACTGTCCAAAAACTGGGGATTCAGTGATGTTCTGTATTGTGATTTTGTAAAGCCTGGCGGGAAGGATCCAGTTTGGTTCCAACCCAGCCCCGGAACCGAACTGCCAATTTGGAACCGTTGCTGCCACTACCTAATTGGCAAAACATTGGGTAAGATATTGCCACATGTCCAAGAGGACGGAATGATAGAGCTGGAAGACTTAAAAGCTCATATTCAACTTGTGGAAGCAGCTTTTTGAATTCACAACTGAGTTGCAACCACAGAACGGAAGATGCGGGAATTTAAACCAATGAACTGTGAGTTGTCTCAGTACTATGCCGAGTGTCAAGTTATTGCCACCGATCTCCATGGAAATCCCTCATCTCCACTCAGTGCCTTGAGGATGGCGTCATATGACGAAATGTAAGATTTCATCACACAGAGTACTATGGCAGAGGAACGTCCATTGTTAGTCCAGGTGTGCGTCAAATGGAACAACGAACTGTGACCATGAAGGGCTGCAAAGGCTGCACACGATAGAGAGGGAGCGACAGATTTCACCACTTCCCCCAAACCTTCAGCTGCCTAAATGGACTCTGCAGGAACCCCCACTGGAACTGTGGCCAGATATACATGGACAGTGCCGCTGGATCTCAGCATAAGACTCAGGAAGATGTCAGCAGAGGCAAAGGTGAACAGGTTTCCGGACGGAAAATCATTGTACTGCGCTGGGTTCAGCTACAAAGCTTCAGACTGTGTGGTGAGAAAGCTGGCTTAGAAGTATATGAAAGCTTGTGTGGAGGCCATGGAAGTAGAAACCAGGGCAGGTTCTGAGAAATTGGAAAAGAGCAAGTCAACTAATGCAGGATGGCTCCCTAATTGACTGCAAAAGTTTTGTTTTCAATCTGTTGAAATATTTTTGTGTTTCGCATCTTTCACTTAGCAAATTGGAGGTATTAGTAGGATCAATGGAAGGAATACATCTAGTTATAACCTTCACATTGACCATGAATAATCAAGAGATACACACACATACTCTGGTTGACTGTGGAGCTACAGGCATTCCATTTATCGATAAAGACTTTGCTTGCCATCATCAAATACCCCTTGTGGAGTTGAAAGAGCAAAATCTAGTCGAGGTTATCGATGGGTGACCAATTGAGTCAGGAGTTATTATCCATATTGCAATAGTCAGAATGACGATGCAGGATCATATGGAACAATTGCCTCTGTTTGGTACCAAATTAGAACGTTATCCTGTTGTTCTAGTAATTCCCTGGGTATGATTACAGGATGTGGCAGTGCAGTTTGGTGCAACTATATTGACCTTTGGCGTTCAGTTTGGCATCATACATTGTCATAATCACCTATGGTAGGCAGTTTTATGACCTCCTATGGTCGTTGGAATTGTTAAAAGCCATGATGAAACAAGGGCAATAAGTGGCAGGCAGCTGCCCGTAGGCTAGGGATTGAAAAATTTATGATGACTGACTACGTACAGGGACTGCGACCGTCCAATACTAACGTACACTTGTCAGTATGTGTCAGTATTGTTCGGCTATGATTTCTTTGTGTGACAGCAAAGATAATCTCTCCACGCGTTTTAGAACTCAAATGATACACCTTTTGTTGTGTTACTATTTGCAAATATGCGTCCATACTGACCCCTATGGTGACATATAGATGTCCTGTTGTCCGCACTACCTGTGATGCCTTCAGAATTCGATCATTGTACATTCTGCTCTCACTGACCTTGTAATCTGGGAATGATGAAATACTCATTTATACAGCACAGTATGGGTCAGTACGCATTACAATTTCAAATCATTATCATTCTCCCGCTATTGGGCTTCGAGGTACATGGCAACATGTCTCCATGCCAACCTGTATACAATGATAATGGAATCTTCTGTACTGCAAACTCCTTGAAAGAGATCTTCAGCTCTGTCGAAAAATAATGATGCTCAGTGAATTTTTCAATACTGCGCTGTATTGCACCATAGTTCTGAGTCATGGTCTCTTTCGCAAGCAACTGCTTTGAAAGATATCCATGGCTTGGTTGATGTCTGACTGATGGTGTTGTATTTCCCAATACTGCTATGTATCGTGCTATATGCACCGATACCTCCATTTTTGGACTCTCCACCTTCAGAGAAATCACTTGCTCAGTTGAGCTTAATTTGTTGTATGGTATGTTCAAATACTACTCTTTATAGCATTGTACTCATAAATGCCGGCTTTTCTCTATCCAGCACCTTTCAAGATGTGTTTGGCTTGGTTGGAGTTTGAATAACGCTATGGTATTGGAAAATACTGCTCTGTATAGCTATGTACCTATAGATACTTCTAGATTTCTGAACCACCGCCATTAGAGAGATCTCTGGCTCAGTTGGAGTGTGATAATGGCACTGGTATTCCTCAGTACCTTAGTATATGGCTCTGTACTTATTGATTGCATGTTTTCTTGTGCAGGCAGAGTCAAAGATTTTTGGCTTGATTTCACTTGGACTTATATACAGGTATTCTGGAATACCTGACTGTTTAGCTCTGTATGCGCCAGTATTTTCTTTCGAGTGAATCTATGCCAATACCATGTCCAGTGTATGCTCCAAGTAAGCCGGTAATGTGAAATTCTAACAAGTACTTGTCAATATTTGACTGTACTGCAAATCACAATAACAATAGTACAAGAGATTGATAGAGCTTTGCTTTTTGAATTTTCAACCCGCATAAGGATCTAGTACTGTTCTGGGTACTTCTGCCTTTCGATACATTTCAAAATTAGAGTTGTACGCGCAAGCATGGCGTGTGACATTGTATGTTGGGCTGTGCCCTAATTGTGAACCCCACACAGTTACCCCTCTATACGCCCACCCACACTCACTTCCACTCTCAAAGCTCATCTACATATACTTCCATCTCAACAGTATGCACCCCACCATGAAAACTGGACATCTATGTTATGTTGATGCTCGTTTTCAGCTGAAACAGCAAGTACAGTGTACCTACAGTCCGGGCCCAGTTGATCAGGACTACCTAATATTCGAAGATCTCCATCAAAGCATTTGTGATGGTGATGATGGTGACCATGATTTGGAGAAGTGATGAAGAAACTCGAACAACGTACTTGCAAAGCACTGTAAGGGCGCGTACGCCGGCGCTCGGCAGTATAAGGATATAGTATGGTATACGGTTGCACACGAGCGCGAGTGAGATCAGGTGTAGAAGTAAGTGGTAAGATATTCGGTACGGAGCTAAGTCTCCGTTGCGATATCAATATAAGGTTGGCGGTTACCCGGAGCTGGACACCTCACGTGACCACCCGGCAACCCTAACCACGCATACTTGACAACGCCGTTACATCATCCCCCTCTTTTAGGGCAGAACTCCTGGGCTGCTATATACAAGTAAGAACAAGGAAACAACCCGCATACACGCTCGTACGATCCCGTAAGTCCAACGACTGATCCGTACGTCCAGGATGACCTTCCGGCGCACGGGGAAAACTCCACCTCCAATTGACTGGATTTCCGGAGGTGGTAAAACCCGTGCCGACGCCATTTGTACTGGACCGGGTCTCAACAAAGAATAGAAAAGGAAATGCCCAATTGACCTAAACCTCCATATCCCATTCCCGTCAATTCCTCCACTTCCGAGATCCGACTTCCTTCATCTCCGCGGCTTATTCGGTTGGTCTCGGTGGAACTCGTCGATTAGTTCACTAGCATTCTCGAGGTTTTCGAACGGCTCCCAGCTTATGCGTATGTGGCTGTATCCGGCCCACTGGACGAGGTAGTGTAGCTCCCGGTAACGCTGCTTAGAGTCAAGATTCCGTTCGACCTCCCATTTCTCCGAATCGTCGACTATTACTGGATGTGGTTCCGAGGATGGTTGTCCTACGACCGGCGGTGTGTAGTGATCAAACTGCGACACATGGAAGACGTTGTGATTCCGCATTGTTTTTGGCAAGTCTAGTTTGTAAGAATTCTTATTGATGATCTTACCGTATACGGTCCAGTACGCTTGTAGTCGAGCTTCTTTGACGGTCTAGTTGTTCGGAAGTGTCGAGTCGAGAGCCACACTTTCTTCCCGACTTCGAAGGTAATGTCCTTTCCGCCAGCGTATTTTGATTGCCGTACCTGGGCTTCCAACAAGCTCACCCAGAGAAGCCGGTGAGTCTCTTCCATTCCCGATACCGTTGCGTCCGCCAGTATTTCCGACCTCAGATTTGATGGGGCTTTCGGTGGCTTGAACTGCATTGGCGGGTGGTAGTGGTAGTTGGCCCAGAATGGCGTCATCCGCGTTGAGTGATGGACTGAATTGTTGTAAGCAAACTCTGCCAGAGGTAACAGTTCTACCCAGTTATCCT
>Ga0307512_10001465_pt1 | contig 33304 bp, 28 predicted proteins | sample 14_EM_MG_FD_200267 | JGI IMG/M metagenome (GOLD analysis project Ga0307512, IMG submission 200267) | Populus trichocarpa ectomycorrhiza microbial communities from riparian zone in the Pacific Northwest, United States - 14_EM | ecosystem: Host-associated > Plants > Roots > Unclassified | place... | reverse complement strand
TCATAGGCAGGTAGTTGGAGTTGACAATGCATGGAGGAAAGCGTATGGCAGAGCATCTGAATTGTACAACAAGCATCACAAGTACTCAGCACAATGGAATCCATGGCATCCATTTCGGTCTGCACACGACATTCAGCATGCTCAATCGTTCAGCCAGCAAATGGAATCATCGATAGATCAACGTCTCAGGTGCGGACTGGACAACTTCAAAATCGAATCGTTTCAATCGGCAGATGCCCTGGGAAAGCTCCTCTCTGAACTCGATTTGGGGCCTGGCAATATGAGCTGCATTGAAGATGACTCGCATATCTTCGGAACATTATACTACAGCGATATTTTCAAGTGTATCCAGTTACTCCTAGCACATCTCCCTTTTCAGGCACACCTCAATTGTGAACTGTTGCGCCTCGCTGACTCTGTTGATTGTTGAATCTACCGCAAGATAAACACAGGCGATGAGTGGTGGGATACACAGGATCAATTTCCGGCCAGAGCGATGATTTTGCCAGTCATATGTGCATGCGACAAGACTTACTTGACCAAGATTTCAGGTGATCAGGATGGCTGGCCACTGGATCTCACAATTGCTAATATTCGAAGAGATGTCCACCAGGTACCTAAACAGCACTCCTTGATTCTCGTCAGGCTGATCCCACGTCCCCAGAAAGGTGGCGGAAACATTGAAGAAGCATGGCATACCCCGGTTGGAACTGTGCTGTCTCAACTTAGGCATCTTGACATCACAGGCCCTGGCTTCAAAAGGGATTGTGCAGATGGATTCCAGAGACAATGTTACCCTCTTTTGGTGGCCTGGGTCGGGGATTATCCCGAACAAGTCCTGGTTGCTCAAGTCTCATATGGCTCATGCCCGATTTGTGGAATTCCTAAAGATGTGCGGATGGGGCATTCAACTCTTCGATCACTTGATAACTCAAGATCTCAGCATATTTCCTGGGACCTGCTGGTGGACATTAATATGTCAACTTTGCACTCTCTAGGTGTCCACCCAATCCGGAACCAGTTCTCACAATACCCTCTCTGCAATGTCTATTGGCTTTGGAAGCCTGATGAATTGCATCTACTGCTCATGGGGTTTGTTAAAGACTTATTGAACTGGCTGGTCAAATACCTGAAAGCTTGAAATGTAAAGAATCAATTGGACAATCAATTCACATCAGTGCCACCATATCCCGACCTCCAGCACTTCTCTAAACCATTCGATTCATTGAAAAGCGGCACCTGGCAAGGTACAGAGATCTGTGAAAAGATCAGATCACTGGCAGTGAATTGCACTCCACTTCTTGTCTGCTCCAATGATGACGGGAGAACAGCAGCGGAAATGGCCTCTGATGGAATGGTAATGGCAGCATCGTGGGCATCTTGTGAATCCTCTCTACTTGTCAGCCAACAAAATCACTCGGATATATCACTCAGAGCACTAGATGATGCACTCAAGCGACTTTACAAGACAAAGGGTTCTTTCGAGCGCAGAAAATGACGAAGTCTGCGAAGACCAAAGCAGAGGATCTGTTCGCAACGGAATCGTATGAGTGATGCGAACAAAATATCCGTAAGATCCGTGCTGCAATGGAGGCCCTTGTGCATGGGGCTGAAAAGGTTTCCGCAACAAACCATAGGCAATTTCACATGCGCTGGAATTGAGCCTGACATGCGGCAACCACTTGGTCAGATGCTGATCATCAGTAGGCAATAGAGCGATTGCAGCGCGATATCTATGAAAGTGACACCGGCCAAATGCAAGCTTTTCGATAAATTATTCCAACATCATGAGTGACAACTGTTGCAGAAAGTCGGGACTGAGACAACTGCTCCAAGAAGCATATTTGCCAAAGAACAAGCCCTAATGTAAGGTGCCGCCACAGAAGAGGCTTACGTGGGGGCAAACATGTCTGCCGACACGCGACTGCAATTTCGGAACCGCTCATCCGATGCTGGGAGAGAAGCCACAACCTGGAACCTGGCTGATACGGAGCACGTCACTAACCAGCTGGAGAGGAAGATTCATGGCATCACCTCGAATACACTGAAGAGGATAAAGGAGGAATTCTCCATCCGCTTGATCGAGTTTGAAGCTTGGTGGGAGACATTCGGTATTCAGTCACGCCGGGGAACGATTGAACCACCCGAAATACATTTCGGATATCAAAAGATGCATCTTGTGAGCCATATATCAGAGTCAATTTGGCGAATGGGTTTGGGTGACAATTTTACCACTGATATTTCTGAATGGCTACATATTGCCAACATGAAAGAAGCATATCGAGCTAGCAACAAAGTCAATTACATTCGACAGATGCTAAAGCATAATAACCGGTGTACTCATCTTTACTGTATGGAGGAGACACTGTCATATCTTGCACTCCAAGGCTTGTATGATATTGACTTTGCAAAATTTGTTATCCTCCTGTCCGCTTCCGATAAACAGCGAAGTATACACAGAGCCCATCTGTTATGTCTCCAAACAATTCAGCATGAGCCCTTTATCTGACCCGTATCACAGCAGGTATATCATTTGAGAGAACCGCATGTCTGCAGAGTGTGCCTAAGTATCAAATTAACCTCACTCAGAGATGCATCAGAAGATTTCGGAATTCCCAACTTTCAACAGCTATTCACCATGCAAAGTGAAGAGGACTTGGGACACGAAGATTGTGGACTCGTGCTTGGCTATGATCTGAATGTCCTCATAGATAGTATTATTATCAAACTCCAGAATGGGCTGTTGTATTACTGTCAACCATTTCACAACCCCACTTCTGTTGAGCGTCCAGGACTTGATTGCATGGTAAAATATACCAATGCCAACCAAGGGATGATGCCTGCAGCTCATAAGATCTGGGTCCAGTATACCCAAAGTGAAGAGAATGACCTCGATAACACCTTCGAAGGACGAAATCCTTCCTTCCCTGTGTTTTACTTCAGGTTGACTCCACCAAATCTGATTGTCCAATTTCAGGAGCGCCTGCCTGCCGAGGAAGCAATATCAATCTCTTCTAAGTGGTGCAAGAAGACTCAACAATGTGTATTACGTCGTCGAGCTCAAGAATACGGGGTGGTGATTCGAACCAAGCAAAAAGATCATCATGGTTGGGCCGATTGTGTTTATGGGTTCAACAGGGTTGTCAAACAGATGAACAAGATGCAGAATGTACCTATTGGAGCAGTAGTTGGAATGATGCATTTGTTGTGGGAGAAAGCTGCATCGGGTGGCATCGATGGCGTATGGCTTGTAAATAATACTGTTGATTTAGATATCTACTGGACTGTATATTAATTGGAATCGAATGCCTGATTCTGGTCTGTAGCTGTGAGATAGTTTATTGAATTGTACTATTCGACATAAACATTATATATTCTCACTCCCAGAGAGTCTGTCTCCAGGTGCAGAGGAATTGTCTTGGAGACAAGCATCGTAGGCCCTGGCAGCTCCGAAAATTTTCCAACTTTAAGGCACGATTATATAGCATTCTGAAGACTACTTCAGACTCTTTAGAATATTCTTGTATTCTGTTCCGCTAAGTCAGAAGCATTGAGGAGCACCTGAAAGTTCTCTCCACACACCTGGGAAGGACATAGTTTCCCATTCAGCCTGTTCGGGAGCTTCTGGGAGCTTCTGGAAGGATCAGTGGGGCGGTTGAGAATAGCTGAGTCAATGTGTTATTACTTCCGAACCATTTTACATTTTGCTGATGCAGTACCTTGTCCCAGATGGAGTACTCTACGAATGGTGGAAATCCAATGACCCTCCGGCAATGGTGTCGGTGAGCATGAAGCTCTAATGGACTGCAAGAGAATTCGCACACGAATTGAGCGGGCACCATGGAAGAGATGGAACATTATAAGAGATAGTGGAGTGGTACTGGTGGCCTGAAATGTACACCAATGTTGAAGACTGGGTGAAAATGTGCTAACAGTGAGAGAAGAGAGCACCACTACTGTATGACAAACCCCTGTAAAGCCAAACTGTTAGTAACCTGTGGCAGGGAGTGCGGATGGAAATTTCGTACATGCCCAACATGGAGGACGTGTATCAGCTTCTAGTAGTAGCTAGGGAATACCCCAGCGGGCGGGCAGAGGCACCACCTATAACACAAGGTACATCAGAAGAAGTAGCAGACTTCGTTTATGAGGTAGTAGTTTCTCAGTTCGGAAACCGTGAAAGTGCTGTAATTGACGGAAGAGCTGAGAACGAGAATTGGACCGACCTCCTCCTCAAACGATGCAATATCCATACTATAACTATATCTCAGGACCATGTCACCACTAACGGAGTCATCGAACGAGGACACAGACCGAATGCAGATGGACTATCCAATCTCACAGCCTGCTCCAATGAACAGAAAGAGTTGCGGATAGACCACCTACAAGCAGGGCTTTGGGCCAACAGGATCGCCGTGAGACACAGAACTGGATAGTCGCCCTTCCACCTTATGTTCGACCACGATGCAGTACTTCCAAATGAGCTGGAGTACCTAACATTAAATACCGCTAACTTAAGCTGAGGAATCGATAACACAGTGTCACTGCCTGCGGCTAGAGCAAGGCAGCTGTTCTGGCGGCAAGAAGATATTGATGGTGCCATACAATGCCTAAAGGAGTCGAGAGATGCCCACAAATGTTAGTATGACCAAGCTGGCAAACACCATGCTGAAGATCTCCAAATTGGCGACTTGGCTTTCTTGAAAAAAACAAAGAAAGAGAAGTCTCATGGTGCCAAACTGGATGCTTGGTGACGAGGACCCTACCGAGTCCCAGAAATTCCCCAGAACTTGGGTACTTATGCACTGACGGGACTTGATGGATCAGAGCTTGCGGCTGGTTGAATGGTAGGCAACTCACGAAGTTCTTCACTCGCAACGAAGGCGTACACAGTAGTCGAGAAATTGGTACACCTGGCACCACTCAATAGGACAAATCACAAGAATTCGAGCAATTGGAGGTGGGAGCTGTAGCAGGTCGCAAATATATGCAAGCACCATGGATGAATTTTGTTCAGTGGACAGACTGGGAGAACGGATTCAGGGTACTGGCTGTCATGGCCCGAATCAGTATGAGTGGAATTACAGAGGGGACGGTGGGACCAAAGAGAGGTTACCGAAGGAATTGGTGTTATCGAAGGATGGGGTAGTTCAGAGAGGTGGGAATTGCTGTAGGATACAATGCAGTGGTGGCGTTGTCATTTGTAGTGATACGGAAGTGGTCTGAGGTGAAGTGACCTCAGTTGATGTGGCGTGGTTTCGTTGTTATGGAATGCGGTTGATGGTGTGTAACATCATCGCGGAGGATTCAGATGATACTTCGGAGCATGGAGAATGATTCGAGGGTACCAGATAAACTGTATATGCTGTGAGGTTGATTGGTGTTGGAGGATTTTCTTTTCTTCTCTCTTTACTCGTTCTCTTGTATAGAAAAGCTACCGACGACTTTGAAACAGCTCCGACTTTGATCATGTCTTGATGCCCTCGAAATAAATTTCGAGCCCTGTCTTCGTGTTCAGATATCACACTATCATTACCCAAATCACCAACGTCCGACTCCGCCTGTTACACTAAACCGAGTTTATCAGATACTGTATCCGATATGGAATGTACTGTCAGCATTGCTTCACTCCCAGATTCGATCTTGTTTACTATTACTGTGGAGTTTCTGACAGTTATATTTCGATTTGCTCCCTGTGTAGCTGTGATCTTACGGAATTGAATGTGCCTGGACCCTTCCAATGGTTGTAGGTACTGTCACCAACCATGTTCTGTTACTTGTTGGGTTTAACTTGCACCGAAACATCGGTGGATTCATGTTTGTGATGTTTGCGTAGACAAGTTTCCACGACTTACCGGATATGATATCCATCAGTATCCACCTCCATCTCCATATACAGATGCGGGAGTACGGCAGTAATTGCACCTCTTGAATAAATTGGTTTGACCCTGCCTGTAAGCCTTGCCCTGTCTCTGAAACTGAACATGTGAACGCCTTCGATAGTATCGTAGCCATACTCGCAGCAACTCTCGGATAAGAACCTTTGGAATCATATTCTTGGGAACAATCTGATGTACCCACCTGTTGGAATTTTTACTGTACAGAATCCGCCACACACAGAGGAGGCTTAAAACTTGATGATCCTGTGTTTGGAAACAGTTGGACTAAGTATTGGGGAGCCCACGCCTGCATTCACTGTGATTCACAGCAGCCCTGTGAGTGTGAAGGACAAAACTGTTTAGGGACCCATTTGAGGAAAGGACAAACAGCAGCAGCAGCAGAAACAGCACAACCCGCACAGGTCTCCCAGATTGTTATCAAACCCCCGACCCCGACTCCTTCTGAAATTGATCCATATAACTGGCACTGGTCAATGTGCCTACTTTGTTGTGATGTCAGGATCAAATCAACATGACAGGGTGGCATTGGGGTCAGTCAGTGACCAACTACTCAGAGGAGAACTCCTGAATGCTACCACCCATGCCATACGATTCGAAGAGACCCAGGTGAACCTCAAACTCGGGCAGCGACTGCTATAGAAAATGGCGTTGTACCCCGAGCCAGCGGACTTGATGCAGAAGGTATGCAATCACCCGGTGGAGATAATCAAACTACTGGAGGAGATCGCGGATCTGAAGACCTGACATTTCCTACAACCAACCTGCGACCACTCTGAAATGGAAAACGGGATTGGATGTCTGGAGAATGACCTCGCTGATGGCTGGAGGAGGCCAGCCATGGAACGAACCTCGGGAGATCTACAACCAGACCTTGCTGCAATGACACAAGATACACAAGAATCTGGAGAGGAGGTAAGGAATTTGCAGATGCAGCTTGCCAATGCCCTAACTGCGGCAGCGAGGGCATTGCCAGCTGCTCCCCAAGGTCAGAGGACAGAGGCCAGAACTTCTCCGACTCCCTGGACTGTTCAGGGTCGGATCATACTCAGTTCAGGGGCTGGATTGTTCAACATTGGATTGTCATTCGACCCAAACCCAGCAGTTTCCCCAACAAACAGTTCAAGATGCTGTACACATTCAACAGCCCTTGGGGCCAAGGGTGAGGCCAGATCTTGCCACACATCCGGGAGTCCAGAACAATAGGGTTGAAAGACCTACCAGCATTCATCAATCTCCTGAAGGCAGCTTTTGGGGACCCCGACCAGGTGACAACCAGAGAAAGGAAGATGCGGGACATTATGCAAATGAACCCCAAGTTATCTCAGTACCATGCTGCATTCGAAGTTATCTCTGCCGATCTGGATTTCAACCCATCGGCCATCCGAAACACCCTGCAAATGGGATTTTCCCAAGAGATGAAGGATTCCTTCACTAATAGTGGTATGCCGGAGGAGCTTGCTGAGTTTCTGATATTATGTCAGAAGTGGGATAATCAGATCTGACAACGAAGAGCCGAAAAAGCGGCACAGAAATCATGAGGAGTGGTAGGTTTTGCCTCTTCCCCCAGGCCTCCAATAGCACCAAATGACCCAGCGGCAGCCCTGTCTGGATCAGTTCCTGGATTTCCTGCACTAGCGTCTCTGGACCTTAGTGCAGGCAAACGAAGGATTTCTGCAGCAGAGAGGGCAAAGAGGTTCGTGGATAGAATGTGCTTATAATGTGGTGCTTGTAACCACAGGGCGGTGGACTGTGCAGCCAGGAAGAAAGCTGAAACGTTTAAAATGGCTGGAGCTGAGGTAAAAGAAGTAGGAACCAGGACAGGGTCTGAGGTATTCAAAAAAGGTTAAGTCAATTGCTCATGGATGGCTCTTCAGTTGACGATAACAGTTTTGTTTTGAATGCTTTCAAATGTTTTGGAATTTCGCGTTTATCTGTTGGCAAGGTGGAGGTATTGGAAGGATCAATGGAGAGGAAACATTTAGTCATAACCTGCACATTGACCGTGAATAACCAAGAGATATCTACACATGGGCTGATGGACTGTGGAGCTACAGGCATTGCATTCATGGATCAAGATTTTGCTCGGCATCACCATATGCAACTTGTGGAATTGAAATTTATACGACAAGTTGAGGTTATTGACGGAAGACCGATAGATTCCGGCGATATTACGCATATTGCAACAGTTGGGGTAAGATTTCCAGATCATAACGGATGGTTACCTATGTGTGTTACAAAGTTAGGAGATCATCCGATTGTCCTCCAGATTCTCTGGTTACGACTCCATGATGCTGCGATACAATTTGCATCCAATATAGCCACATTTGGATCACAATATTGCATTATCCATTGTTATGTTGCACCCGTTACAGTACATGGCATTACAGAAGAACCCCCAGAACCAGATTACCCCAGTAGTAAGGGAATATTCCCACTGCAGATATGACCACAATGCCCATTTGGAGGGAATATCATTCATGCTCAATGGATCCTCATGTCATTGAGCATTAAATAAGGGGAGACTTGCGATCTTGAAGGCATCACTATACCATATAAATCAGGCTATGGAGGCAAAGGATTTGATGGAATGACCCCTGGAGGAGGTGGTTCCCAAACAGTAACATGAGTTACTACCATTGTTGAACAAGGTTTTAGCTGATTGACTTCCTCCATATCGTCCAGGCATTGACTGTGAAGTCCGCCTGACGTAATGTGAAACACCGACTTGGGGACCCCTCTTTTCAATGTCCAGTGCGGAATTAGTTGTACTTAAGGAATAGCTGGAGGATAGTATCTCCAAAGGGTTTATTTCCCAATTATCATCACCATTTTCAGCACCACTCTTGCCCACGAAGAAACCAGAGGGGGGGTTATGGTTGTGTATCGATTATCAGGATACTACCAGCAAAACACTCAAACATCGATACCCTGTCCCCTTCATATAGGACATGCTGAACTTGCTTCGAAAAGCACAGATATAAACAAAGTTTGACGTCCGAAGGGCATTCAACCTGCTACAAGTTAAGGCAGGGGATGAACATTAGTTAACTTTTCGGACTAGATATGGCCTGTTTGAACCTACAGGTATGCAGTTTGGCACAACAAATGCCCCCGCGGATTTTCAAGGATATAGCAATAATGCTATAAGGGAGGCCATGGACAATTTCGGATTGGCTGATCTGGATGACATATTGACATATCGTGATTTGGAAGAAGGACATGAGGAACATGTTCGGTGGATTATGCAATGCCCTCTGGAAGCTGGACTTTAATTTGAAACCAGAGAAATGCAAGTTCCAGAAAGAAACATTGAGATATCTGGGGTTGATTAAATCAACAAAGGGAATCTCAATGTACGAAGATAGGATTGAAACAGTAAAGAATTAGAGCCGTGAGAAGAAAACAAATAATGCCAAGCTGAACAATATATTTGAAGTACAGCAATTTCTGATGTTTTGCAATTATTACCAATGATTCATTTCTAAGTATTCAGAAAAGCGGAACCATTGACGAAGTTAACAACAATGGATAAACTGTTCCGATGGGAAGCCCAACAACAAACTGCAGTTCAAAATATGGTAACTACTTTCACAATGGCACCAGTCCTTTGACATTTTGATCATGAGAGGGAAGTCATCATAGAGTCAGATGTTTCCGATTATGTATCCGCTGGTGTGTTATCACAGTGTGATTATGAAGATGTCTTACATCCTGTGGCATATTATTCAAAAAAACACACACTGGCCAAATGTAACCCGGATATATATGACAGAGAACTTATGGCCATCACCAAGGCACTTGAGGAATGGAGACTAGAATGCGAAGGAGCTGCATATCCCCTCTAGCGGATAACAGATCATAAGAATTTGAAATATGTTATGACAAAGAAAGGGCTAAATCGAAGGCAAGCACGATGGCCTGGATTTCCAACCCGATTTGATTACCGAATAATGTATGGACCTGGGAAATCCAATGGAAAAGTGGATGCTTTGGCGAGAAGGCCAGGAGACCATCCTGAGAGGAGGGATGAAAGATGGAAAAATATGGAACAGGTGGCTCTAAAGCCGCAGAATCTACCAGAACAATTGCGTTTGTTGGCCAACAGCCAGCCATTTCTGGGCCGTCCCTCTAGTGCCGATCTTCTTGCGGAATGATATCTGACAGGCCTACTACTGGGGCAAATGATTAAAGCACTCCAAATGAATAGTGGGCTACACGAGATTACGATTGCGGAATGCATCGAGGAAGCTGGACGAATACGATATAGAGCGAACCCATATGTACCAGAGAGCAACGCCTTGCACCTACGGATAATTGAGGGGTTTCATGATACAGCATTAGCAGGACGTCTGGGATGCGCAAAGGCTTTTGATCTTCTGGACCGACAGCAATGTTGAAAGGAAATGCTCAATAATGTTGACCGGTATGTGTGACATTGCCATAGTTGCCAATGGTCTTGGAGTTCAATCCATTCAACATTCGGAATGCTTTGACCTTTGCCTGTTCCACAGAAACCTTTGGATGATCTCTCCATGAATTTTGTCATTGGAATACCGGAGTGCAAGGGGTTTGACGTCATTTGGGTGGAGGTGGATAGAGTTTCAACAATGCGACAGTACATGCCTTGCCACACAACAATCGACACTCCTGGGCTGGCTGAATTCTTTTTGATAGAGGTGGTATGTGTTGATTAACTCCCAACAACAATGGTTTAGCATACAGGACCTCCGTTTACTTCCAGATTTTGGGGCCAGATATGCGGTAACCTGGGGATTGATCGAAGAATGTAAACAGTGTTCCATCCACCAATGGATCGCTAAACGGAGTGAATGAAAGCGAGTATGCATCAGTACCTCCGGGTGTTCGTTAATCACCAACCGCATGCCTTGGTGAAGTGGTTGCCGATTGCCGAGTTTGCTGCAAATGATGGGACTTCAGAAACATCAATTTGCATCCCTTGCTTTGCTATTGATGGTGTGGATCCCCGAATATCATATTCAGGAGAATCAACTAAGGAACGAGATCACTGAACATTGGATGCAGACCAGGTCCAGGCAACAATGCAATAAATCTATGAACATCTCTGGGTGGAAATGAGAAGGAGCCGGGCGAAACAGTCAGAAGAGGCAAATTGCGGATGAAAGCCATCACCGAATACACAGAAAGGGTATGAGGGGTCATTTGATGCCAAATACGTTCAAACGACAAGGCTGATGCGGATATTGGATTGCAAACAGTTCGGACCTTTCACAGTTGGGCGTCGGATATCACCATATGCGTATGCATTAGATATACCCACGGCAATAAGAATTCATTTGTTAAATCCCGTTTTCCTGTTGGATTGAGTCGTTATTGATCGTCTTGTTTCGCAACAAATAGAGCCGCCAGCACCAGTTGAGGTCGATGGCAAGGAGGAATATCAGGTGTCAACAGTTGAAGATAGCTGAATGAATCGCAATCAATTACAGTACCTTATACACTGGTCAGGGTACGATTGCCAAACATGGGAACTGGCGAAGTTTGTGGACGGTTGCAAGCAGAAGGGGAGTTTCATCAGTGATATCCCAATAAGCCAGGACCTTTGGACAATGTTCACAGAGGACCTCGAACCCAGGAGGGGGATACTGTCACAGCCCAAATTGTTATGAGTGAAATTATAGTGGTGATGGCGTGATGGAAGCGAGGTAACCGAAGGAATAGGTGTTACGGAAGGACGGGGACGTTGAGAGATATGCAAATTGCAGTTGGATAGGATGTAGTGGCGGCGGGAAAATTTGTAGTGATGAGTAAGTGGTGTGAGCTGTTGTGACGTCGGTTGGAGTGATGTGGTTTTGTTAATAAGGAATTAGGTTGATGGTGTGTAAGATCATGGGGAAGAATTCTGATGGTACATCAGAGCATGTAGAATGATTCGAGGGTAACAGACAAACTGCAAATAAAAAGAGGTTGTTTGGTGTTGGAGGATTTTCTTTTCTTCTGTCTTTACTCGTTCTCTTCTACACAAAAGCAACAGATTACTTTGAAACAGCTCCGACTTCTATCGTGTCTTGATCCCCTGGACACGAATTTGGAGCCCTTTCGTATTGTTCCAATATCACAGTATTGGTAGCAACATCACCAATGTCCAATCTTGCCCATTACACTGGCTGAGGCTATGGCGGAGTGTTAAGAGCTGGTGGATGAATGGAATGCCGCACATCTGGTGCTGGCAGACCACCTGTCCAAACACTCATGGGAAAGACGGATAGAGAGGGAATAAGAGGGGAAGGGGGGGGATGCATTGCATGGACCATAACGAAAAGAGTGGAAGATATCGAATCCACGCAATTGCGTAGATTCGTGAGATGGATGGGGAAGGAATGATCCAATGGGCTGAATTGCGCCCAGGGTACACCGAAAATTCCTACCGTTCTCCCCAAACGCTCTAGTAACCTCAAGACAACAGACATGACTACTATTGCAGCAGTAGACAGAGAATTCTCCACCATGAACAGAAATGACAAGCAAGATATGCCAACCCACCATGTACAAGCGGAGATAGACAACAGGAGGAAGTGAAGAAGTTGTGGAGAGATACGAGAAGAGAATACTTGGGAAACCACAAACCACATAGCAACTGGTACAAGAAGGATTTGGCACAAAACACCCCTCCAGGTACATAAAGGGCTTCCCCCTCCTGCATTCCTAAACAATGACAGCCACTGAACTGAACTGCCCATCTCCCTCTGCACATTGACGACTACGCCCAATATCGCCATTGCAACCAAGATCACCATTGAAACCCATATCGCAATCTCAACTATAACCGATGATCAACATGCCATAAACATCAACGTACGACATTGCAACAGCACTCAACTATGCCATGGATTTCACAGTCGGCTTAACCACTACTGCCACCACTACGAGCCCCAACTCCACCGCTGGCGCTGCAAGCCGCAACTTCACCCCCAAGGCAGCCAGCACCATGGCAGCCACCCACACAGCAGCCACCCACACGCCAGCCACCCACATGCCAGCCACCCACACGCCAGCCACCCACACGCCAGCCACCCACACGCCAGCCACCCACACGCCAGCCACCCACACGCCAGCCACCCACATGCCAGCCACCCACATGCCAGCCACCCACACGCCAGCCACCACCACAGCAGTCACCACCACAGCAGTCACCACCACAGCAGCCACCACCACAGCAGCCACCACCACTGCTGTTACTATGTATAACCCCCCCTCGGAGATCTCCACTATTCTTAGCAATCTCTCTCCACTATCCCTTTCGTGGGAGACACTATCACACCGCAGTGGAGAATCCATCTCCAATTTGCCTGTCGGATCGTGACATGAAGCCCTGGAGATCACCGCTGGAGAGCTCTCCCTCCAAAACCTGATGCATTTCATGTTTGAGATCTGTGATCTCTTTGGTGACATTGTGGATGATGCCAACGCCCAGGTAGGTTGGGTGTCAAATTTGGTGGAGAGAAACCCTGACCGGAAGAAGTTGAAATACAAGTGATACAATGACTTCCTCAAGGCTCTCAACAGCTCCGGGAGGGTCAGCGAGATGATGAAGCAACCTCACTCTGCCCAACACAGGAAGACATGGGTAACGAAGAAGCTGGGAGACCTCTGGCAGCACCATCCTGAACTCCAGCAAATCCTAAGCAATTCCAGCGGAAGTGAGAAGTGGATATGATTAACAGCGATCGCCAACCAAACATTCAGGGATACCAGGGTAGCAAAGTGATTCCTCAATCGTGCATATGTCAACCGTCTCCTCACGCTAGACTGGACGTCAAATGTGAACAGGCTGTCTACTTCCGGAGAGTTCCAGGAAGCTTAAAAGTTGTTAGATCATGGCTGCCCTCATATGGCAGATGGCATCGACTATAACGCTATGGGCCTGAAATGGTACTGGGAGGTAGTAATGTCAATTAGGTATTACCCTGGCATGGCCAACCACACTCACCCCAATCAACTCTGTACCATGTTACCATCGCTACCGCCTGTCCAACATGGGATACCCATTCCACGTCCATCCTCCGATTAGAGCTTGATGCTCCCACCGCCAACACCACCATCCAAGGGACCAGAAAAGGAAAATGATGGGGGCAAAGTTGGAGGGTTTTGGATCGACCTGGCCAAGGATTGATCTGAGAATGGAACCAGCACTCCCGCTGAGGAAGAGGCCACTATGATTCCCCCAGCGCCCACCAAGAAAGACACTGGTATGATCCCGCCAGCGCCCACCAAGAATGAGGCCAGTATGACCCCACCAGTTCCCACCAAGCAAGAAGCCTGTACAACCCCACCAGCTCCCACCTAAGGAGAGGCCAGTGAAACCCCGCCAGCTCCCACCGGGACAGAGGCCATTACAACCGCAGAGCAGCCTACCGATCGTAATTTGAATGGAACCTCAAAGCCCGACTGGCCTACCACTCCCAGCGGTGAAAGTTGCAGTTCCAAAGACGACATGAACGATGAAGAATACATGGGTAGCTTCCTAGAATGGCTCGGCTTTGACCGGGAGAGCAAGAGGATGTTTGACGATGAGACAAATATGTCTACCCACCACCCGAGACAATTGAGGAGTACCGCCATACCCCTCTTCCAACATGCTGCAAACGAATACCCTGGATTGTTGATAGGGGCCCGGACACAAACCACAGCAGTCGTGTATGTGATGCTTTGGGTGATAGTTCGATTTGATAATTGGCTTGGCAACATCTCATACTTCGCAAGAGGTCAGGGAGAAAGGACGGCAGATACAGGTGGTGTCAAGAGAAAGTGCGTGCACACGAAGTGAGAGTCTTTATGTTTTTCCTTGGGTTCATGGTTTTCCTTTGGGTTCATGGTTTTTCTTTTCGGTCTACATTTGTGGTTTTCCTTATGGTCTACATTTGTGTCTTTCCTTTGGGTATACGTTATTCTTATCTTCTTTCGAGTTTGTGTAAATGGTTTTACAGAAGATGAGAGGTAGCCTTCGCACAAAGCACATGGGAGGAGTTGTAGCGTGAAAATCCGTGTCACACCACCACCACCACCACCACCACCACCACCACCACTCAGCTTGGCAGCGGACTGAGCGACGGTGTGTGTACGGAGATACAGGGATGATGGAGATGGGCTTGGTGATGGGGTTGTGCAGGGATACAGGGGTAACAAAGATGGACTGAGCGACGGGGAGTATATATTTGGGAGACCCTGTGGTAGATAGATCTCATCACATCTTATCGTCATACAACCAATACACACTATATCTGTCCCAACATTTGGGTCTCACTTGCTCTGTCTGAGATGGCATGGATCCATGCAATTGTGTGGATCCTCACGGGCAGGTAGTACCAAATCTTCTCACCCTCTTCCTGCCCTCCTCTGGCCAGAACTGCTCTGTCTCATGAATTCCCTTTGGATGTCGTGAGAGGTGTGGCGGTGTGTTCATGATGTACTCTCTGCCGTTTAACTCTTTCATTTTACCACAGCGGCCATGGCCTGTAGTGATTACTTCACAGATTTATTCAGTATTTTTGATTTGCTGTATGACTGGAGAGATTTCTTGTTGACTTCTGAATAGTGTGAAATTAGGCCATATAGTAGAGTGATGGCTGCTACCAAATTGATTGCATGGTCGGTTGGCTAGTGCAGTACGAGAGTCTTTACCATTTCTCAGCTGAAGATGTCCACATAGTCCTTGAACCTCATGTGGATATGACCTCTATCATCAAATACAGTACCTGTTCCAGCATCTGAGCATTAGCCTCTATCTCCTGCAACTTGGGATTTGAGATGATATTGGGGAATGGAAACCTGGACATTTCAGATCAAGCAGTCCACCCAGGTATAGGCCAAACCTCAGCAGTGCAGCAACCTCCGATGGTGACTTGGTGAGCCTGTAGCAGTAATTCAACATTCTGGAGACACTTTTCTGCCTCAGCTACTGCTGTTGCTCCCTGCTTGCACATCCAGCCCTTGGGTTGATAGTCTCAATTTCACCTCAGCCTTCCAATTTGCTACCCCCCGAAAGGTCATGAACCAAGATACTTCTTCAACGAGTCTGTAGCCCCAGAGTGCAACAGTGAACACAGCAGGTCAGTGGACCAGGACTAAAAGAGTGATATATTGAACTGGGTTCACTGTCATATGCCTATTCGATTGATGCACAAACACCTCCCTTTCCAGAAGCTGAGTTGTGTTATCTGCTCCTTCTTGGGGTAGTCCAAGCGTATTGAGATGTGATGAACCAATGATATGTATGGTTGCACCACAATCAATAAGTGCTTCAACAGGCTGCAACTTGTGTGTTAATCTCATATTTAAACGATGTGTAAAATGTGCAATAAATCGGGGCTTGCTTTTCTGCATAAATATTGAATTGACATGAGAGCTTACAGGCTCTAAACGACTAACCTCAGCATTAGTAAAATCTGGTATGGTTGGACTATCTCTAATGCTGCCATCAGCGTTCTCAGACCCAATCATCATATCCCTGACAGCAGTTTAGCCATATTCGCTTGCCAAGCCAGATACCAGAAAAGGTAAGATGGTTTTTTGGTTATTGACAGTTGAAGGAACTGTGGAATTCGATTTATGCACTGGCGGCAGAAGGTGGAAGGTTATTAGACAAGTTAGCATGTATTTAACTTAGGACCCAGAATGTTTTAGGTTTTGGAGAGCTGCAGTATGTTCATTCTCCTTCCTTCTTCCAAGTTTCATAGGGCACTGGTGAGAACTCAGGTATCGGAGAGCATTTATAATCATGGAGCAAGTATGTGTAGTCAAACTCCATTTTGTCAGTTAGATCGGATATGAATGGTGCGAAGTGGCATATATTGCCACTGTATGGGGATGGTTCCCCTGGCTACTTTTGTAGTTGATGTGGCTCTTCCCGCTGTAGCCTTTTCCCATCTAGCTAGAACTCTGAATCTGTTGTGCAGTGAAATGCACTTCTATAATGTTGATCTTTCAATTCTTTGGGGGTAACAGCTTGGTCTTGAACATGTGTCCTGGTCTTTTCCTGCTGAAAGGAATATCGTAGAGGTTTTTGTTGTCCACTGGGTGCCATCCTGTTGCTCTCCAATCTGTTTTCATTCAGTTGGTGTAGACTCTCACTGGTTCATTTGATCCTGCTAGAACCTCTGTCATACACTTTATCACTCAGTGGAGTTTCCTGTCCTTATCACCATATATCTTTGGCATTTCTTCTGTGAAGGCCTGAACATCATCCTGGTAGGAATCTTAGTCTCTCCATAGATCTTGAAGCCTCTGCACTGGATCCAGTCTCTGGTTCTGTCTCAGTTCCAAATTTTTATGTTTGTTCCTTGCATGGAGATATTCAGCTGGATATCCAACTTTGTCTTATTCTCCATGTGGGATTCAGAATGCATGGAACTGGAAGGTAGACTGTAATGTGTCAACGAAGTAATCAAGCTCCTTCTCTTCACTGCAGTACAGTGCTAGATGGGGCAGGAGGATGGTTGTCCATTTCTTTGGTAACAGGTGAACAGACTCCCTGTGGAATTCTCAGTTAACTTTCATCGTTTTGGCATTCTGCATACAGAGTTGAGTGTTCTATTGGATGGCATTGTTGAGCAGCTATTACTGCTACTCCATCATCGGTCATATAGCCACAATTTCCAATGGTTTGAAATGCTTGAGCCCAGGATTATGCTCAGAACGGCCCAGATTCTGACCCAGAATATCACTCAGGCTATAGTCCAAGTCAGTAGTGGTTGTTTTGTCACCGTAATCGTGTTCATCTTACATTTCATTCTCCAGAAGTATGGAGACTACATGGGTGAGAACAGGGGTTACGCAGCCCAGAGCAGGTCATTGGTCTCCTGTACTCAAATATGCACTGGCGAAGGTCAATATACTTCTGGCCATTTTCCCAGATACCATTTTGGCAGATTGACAGTAAAGTTTGCCTGGTAGATAGTTTGTTTCTGTCAGCTGTGTCCTGTTTGTCATGGTTTGAACAACAGGGGTAAAACTGGTGTATTCTTGTAAGTGAAATACATCAGATGACAGAAAAACCAAATACAGTTAAATGGCATATACATGTATACACTGCTGTAGATGGATGGTATCGTAGTATCATTGCACACAAGAGCATGTCAGTATGTATTGAGAAATATGAGGCAAGATATTCAATAAAGATTTAAATTCCATAATGTTGCTGATGGTGATGTAATACATCATTTTCTGGCCTTGGTTACATGCCACTTTCCAACAATTGGCCAAAACCTTGTCTGGACAGATCTTTCTTTCTGAAACTATTTTTTTCCATATTACAGCTGATATCGTAATCCTCTATTTCCAGCAGACCAGTAATACACTTCGTGTGATTTTATCTTTAGGACTTGATTTTAGTCTGACCAACTAGTAGTAAGATCTGGAACTGTACTTGCTTATCAAGAGGTATGTTCGCTGTCCCATGATCCTCAACAATTTTAACAGTTCTCATTTGCACAAGTATTGTGTCCAAAAAGCTTCTGGGTCCTTAAGTCATGTTTTGGAAATGTTACAATTACTGTCACTCTTGCTGTAGGAATAAGTTACCGGGATGCTTTTGTTTAACAGGTGTCACCTGATGGTTGTTGCACTCTCATTGCTCTATAACTACATTATAATCTGAACCGAATCATGTCGTTATGGCTTATCGGACTCTATGCTGACCCCTCTTAAATATTCTATGATTTTTCATGGTACCTCTTTCAGTACATTACACAAGAACATCAATTGCCATGTGAATTTTATGAAGCCTTTATCCCTATGACTGATGGAATTCTGTTGCTAACTGTTCATCTGCTTAGGTTTTTGCAGACATTAATATTTTCTGCTCTCAAAAAACACTCAGCTTCTGGTTAGATAACTTGAGTGTATCATCAAGTACTGCAAGGAATAAATTAGAGTGATTCAGTTGGTTAACAAGTGCAGAGAATTTACATAATACCCACACAGTACTATTTACCCTTTTCTCAGGGGCTGTCTGAGCAACACATTTCCCAGCATTGTTGGAGCAGACAAGTATCGATATGCAATTCACAGCTATAAATCTGATCCTTTTACAGCTCTCTTTTGCTTACCGGCTGCTGATGTTCAATGAATTCAATAGTTGAGAGAAGTGCTGGAGGCTCAGATGTTGAGGTACTAATGTGAATCGATTGCCAAATTGATCATTCACATTTCAACTTTGGAGATAAATAAGCAGATAGTTGATTAAGTCCTTAACGAATACCAGAAACAGCTGATAAAACATATCAGCCATTCAGCTCTGATACTGATTGTCAGGAGCATCTTTCCAGAACAGATTGCTAATTGGGTAAACACTGCACAGAGCATCAACATTGAAATCCTTCTATTGGTGTGGGTAAATATGGTGATCTCTTAAGTTATCAAGTGGGTGAAGAGTCAAACACCCAGTGAGTATACGATTAGAAATTTCACACTTCGGTATTTAGCCAGATGAGACTTGAGCATACATAATTCGTTGTAGATTATCCCCAACCCAGGTGGTCAAAAGCGGGAATGATAGTTGCCAGAATTCAACAGCACTATCTCACTTCATGCCAGAACCATTAAGGTCTACATTCAGAAGTTGAAATCTACTGTGTAAAATGCATTATGCGAATCTTCGTGTATAATTTTAAAATAATTCAGGGGATGTCCCATCTGCCAAATCAGAATCAATGTACACTCTGTAAGCACATAGCAGAGATCAATTCAAAATTTTGCCAAGTGTGAGATTCCACAGCCTGCCATGCTGACCTCCCGAGTAATGGTTCATGTGAGTCCGATCTGATGCGCACATTCTTTCTACAGTTGTCCAAGGGGCAGGAAGTTTCAACTGCATATCCCCCAACCAATACCTCATATTCATCATGGGGTAGATTTGATAACCCTCCAAGTCATCAATGCATACTGACTCAAAATTGGGATTTGCCTGATATGAGCAATATGCCAAAAGACAGTTGATACATTCAAAAATAAGTCTGTTGTGGATTATTCCAACTCTATTGAAATCACTTCCAATTCAAAAATCATCGCCAAAGCCCAAAGTCAAATGCATAGAAATGGTTTTACAGGGTATCTGCAAAAAGGATTGTTTTGAATTTGATATTGCCCAATCCACATCTCAGATGGTGATCAATTCAGATAGTTGTTTGCTAGCCAAATCATTCACGCTATTGATAGTCAAGAACAGACTGACATAGATACCATCAATTCCATTACATTAAGTACTTCCAATCCTTGTCTTATAGTTTAGTTGATTTGCTTCACACTTTCCCATTCACATTTTCCACTCCAACTATATTCTATCAGCTTTCATGTTGGTTGGATTTGGGGTACATATCAATTTTGATTTCTGGAAGTCTGTAGGTTCTTTATCAGGAGTATCTTCAGGTGGTGCTATACAAGTTCCAATGTCCATAGGTCAATAATTTCTTGACTCACTTGTCAATTGCCTTTCTGTTGTACCTACCAAAGACAAACCATAACTGTTAGAGGCACAAAACACCTGCAGTGGTTAGATTTCCATTAGGTAGTGTTAGCAACAGGTCCAAATTCCCCATTTTGTTCCAGTTTATGTTCCACCCAGACCTGGACCATTGCAGGAGGTCTTCCCACACCAAACACCCGGACCGTTGCAATTGGGCCAGTTCTACATCCAACAACCCGGCATTTCAACCTCACAACTTTGCCACCAAATCCGGATCTGAGTTCTGATTGTATCGTGACATCAACAATATGTAGATTGTGCAGTTTTAGCCGCTCTTTCACCGCCTGCTTTTATAATTGCGATGCACCCACGATTCATGGAGTCGCTATTGAAAACCCGGAAATTTCGCATAAAATTGAGCGTCATTTCACAGCGATTCAACGAATAGTGGTCAGATCACAAATCTGACAGCGGGAGGTGGAAGAGCTTCTAAAACTGCACAATCTACGTATTGATCATGTGATGATTTGATCAGAACACAACAACTTGATTGCAGGCAGAGTTGTGGGAACAGTAAAATGGAACCGCAGTCCGGGTAACAACCTGGCACTAATTTCTAGGTTGGGGTGTCCTGGTTGTTCCTGACCCGGACTGGTGCCTGTGGTGCAGTTCCAACCCAGACAGCAGCCGGGTAACCTGGAACCGTTGCTAAAACTACCATTAAGTAATTTCACTGCAGTCAGACATATTAGGTGATATCAATGAGAGTCAACCATTAAACAGTTCTTGTAAAGTAACTTCTTTCTGCATACAATTGATATTGAATATTTCTGGTAAGTGTTGACCAAGTTTGAATAATGGTCAATGTTACTTACACAAACAAATCTCGTTGAATCTTCCAGGGGTGATTGATTATTGATCGATTTCAACCTCAGGGATATTTGATTGCAAGCAAGCTAACAATTGTTAGAGCATTACTGCTACCACCACATGATGCAATGCTCAATATGTGGGTAGGAGTAAAACAGGTACTCTACAATCAGTTTTCTACATAAAGTTCCATATATCGGTCTGTTTGTCAATATTGTGCTACGTATCTTCTGCATAAAATGATTCGCAGCGAAGATGTGGTTTCTTTTGCTATCAGCGCAATTGACTTTTATATACAGTGTATCACGTGCTGGTGTGATTACCACTACCAGACTTCGAATACTGTATGTCAATCCAGTATCATGATGGTGATACATGCCATTGAGCTTTGAGCAGCAGATTGTGAAGCTTGATCGCTTCAATTCAAGGATTGGTCAAGTGTCAAACCAAGTTGTATGTCTGATTACTGTTCATCAAGAACTGATTGGCTTGTGGAATACTTACTTTAGTCACAATAATAGACTGCAACAGGGATTCGAAGGAGACAATAATGCTTCAACATGGTGCTCAAAAGAAAGCAATCAAGGTTGCTGCATGAGTCACAGGCCCCCAATTCCATTATGTTGAGTGTTGTATGCCTATATTTTGCATGTGATATTACTACTGTTACTAACCTTGTTACTTGATATAGTTCTTGTTGGAATCCTAGACATATCATATCATACTCTGTCATTTCCTGTAACTGTCATGTACCATGATATTATAAGCTACTTGCCAAGATCCTAATTTACCATGTCTAGCATATAGCAAAAATGGGTTGATTGTGATTATGGATTCTTCTTGTCTGCCTGGTTCTATAGATTAAGGAGTTATTGCATTACCACAGTTCATGGCAACTTCAATGGGCATAAGTGTGCTTGATTATGCTGATATTCACTGCTACCATCAATGTACTCAACTTTACTGAGGTTTATTCTAAATCACAAATCAAATCTAAATTTGTATGCCACCATTTTGTTCAAATACGATTTTGACACACAGATCCCCCATGAAAGCAACTAATATGGCTCTGACAAGTAGACTGCTTGGCATGCAACAATACCCTGATGACAATATGGGATTATCTGACAGTAATGTTCGAAAATGCTCAAAATAAGTTGATGAATTCGAAGCACTGATGAGTTAGTGTTATCGACTACTTGGCTATGATTACTTTCCTTTTCAGCAACTATCCTTATGCACTACCAAGTTCCACTCCACTGTTTCAGTGAATATAACACCACGTTTACTACTAACCACTAGGGCAAGTTGAGGATTTCCAAGATGTGAGCTGCTGTAGCAAGGATATGAATTCCCCTGCAATGGTTATGGTATGCTCAAAAAATATTCCCCCATCTACAGTTCTTCAGATATGGTCCATTATCCACTGGTGGACCTCAAGTACCTCCAGTTCTGCATGAAACACATCCTGCCATTCAACTGCCATCTTCCAGCTCAACTCCACTACGACCTCCTTGCATTACTTAGTTAAGTCTCCCTAAGAGCCTCTAGATGACATCACCCCAGACAGCTGTTGAACTCTGGAAAATCAATGTTGCATGGACTGCACACTGATCTCCATCACTTGACTGCCTCTACAAGAAATATAATCAAGAAGATGAGAGCAATGATTGGTCAAGATTGGTAGTACTGTCGGTCTAGCCAGAATTACCATCGAGGAAACGGAATTCTCCTCGAAGCAGTATGCTGAAATATTACATTTGTCCAACTTCAGTGTCTTCAATATAGAGAAGTAAGTTTGGGTGGCTGGATATCTGGGCATGAAGTATTGGTCAATTATCCAGAAACTGATTGATTTCATCTGTTTTAAAGATTGACCAGAGTACTTCAAAATGTCAGTTGCCGATTTTGTGAGATAGTTTAACATATGGCGCCATTAGGAGGGTTTGCTAATGCCAAATGGATTCAGAGATAGACAATCATGATATATTATACAATATCAGAAAGCAAGATTGGTAAGGCAAGGAAGAAGGGAAGGGCAATGGATCTGTGACCAGTAACTAATATCGGAGACCATGCTGGCAACAGGGCAAAAAGCAACTTTCATATGTTGCAAAATTCAACTGTCAATATTGTGACTCAAAGGGTACAGCATTACTGCAACAACAATACAAACTGCAAACAATAGTTAGTTTCACAGATTAATCCAACATTGTAAGAGGAGGTTATTTTTTTTTTAAGATTCTACATGGCTGTTTGAAAAGGCTATACTGCCTGACTGTGATATAAAAATATGCCATATAGCAGGAAGAATTCGATGTAGAGTCTGTGTGATAATTCACACCCAGGCAAATAATACAGGAACCAATATCTGGCTCCACGTTACACCACTATTGCCATTCCACTTCAATTAGATTGAATCTGTAACATGATTTGAAGGCATTTTTGACAGACATGAAGGCAGTTGCAGGGAATAAGTGTGTGAAGCAAATAATTACTCTGGCTTAGGTAATTCCTGCTAGACACATTATTGTGTATTATACCCTGCTGAAAGTCATTGCAGACGGTATTTAGAGTGTTTTGAGTAGAATCAAACTGTCAAAGATGAGGTGGCGGGTAGTCAAGTGACAGGTGCTACTATCACTGTAAATTACTATTGGAAGAATAGATTTTATTATGTTTCACACCAATTTGTTGGGTCTACATGCCTGTCAGTATAGTACAAAACATTATGATAACTTTCAAAAGGTCACGTATATAAGCCTATCTGTCCAACCTACCTCTGAGTAACTGAAAGAGATCACGTAGGATGTTAACAATACTTTCAATGCAACAAATACAGTTCAGAAGTGACGGTTTGCTCAGAAGATCTGTTATCCACATAATGGCTGTTCTGTATTGAGTATGATTCTCAATATTAATAACAATAAATTTGAATATGCTAATTATAGTGATTTAGTTACCCTGATGAATGCCTGTCAGATTTGCGAATTGAATAATGACTGAGTATCTGGAATCAAGTTTTCAATTCCATGCCTCCAAGGAGCCACATGTCTAGCACACCTGTTTTGTGCAATATTGTAAATTGTTGGGTGATAGGTTGGGGATTCAGATATGTCAGAAAGACCAGTACGCAAAACAAGCAGTGTGATGGGGAGGTCTCACCATGGTGGTTCGGGTCGCTACGCTGGCACGTGATGCGGCGAGGTAAGCTTCAACCATAATCAGACTTCTCATGAGGATTATGATACTACCCGAGAATCATACCACCTACCTATACATGTCTGATTACGCTGACCCCGTTTGCAACTGTATCCCTACAAATATAGTCCAATCTGTTATTTAGCTGGATATTGTCATACATGCCCTTAGACTATTCTTGGTCTTTCGGTCACCGGATATATTTCACTCACGGGATTGCAATTTTCCAATTTCTTTTCGGACGGGTCACAACATGCACACAATCAGCAAAATCTAATCAGTTAGCTACTCAATGGCTATCAAACGGATGAAATGACTGGCCCCACACAGTGCCAACTAGCGTTGGAGCGCAGAGACGATTCACGAGTCAATCAGTCTTGACACGCCAAGTCTCACCATCTGGATCACCCCTGGATCAGTGGCTCGAAGAGTGGAACTAAGGCGGAAATCGACACAGACTCTGGCGATGGAAGCAGAATCAACAATGAAGATGAGGACCCCCATTCTGACCACAAGAGCAGTCATGATGACAACACCTCAGAACTTACTGAGTCCGCTCACGACCATGATGAAGAGACTCCACCATCCATTATATATCTGGATCGGATGGTGGAACGATAGCAGAAGATAATGGACTTCCATTTCCGACATAACACTGGACTACTAGAATGACACAGATTTTCGACATCAGACCCGGAGGACAAGTTCAAGATGGCAGAGCTGATATGCTATTGCAGAGGTGTTTGAGAATTGGCAATATATCTCGGCTCACTGCAATCAAACTTCTGGACTCATAAACACTGTTTTCATGACGACACTGACAACATTCAATATGCCTTAGACCACCTTGGAATCTGCGCATACAATACCAATCGCGACATGCAATTGACGACTATGATTGACCCAATGACCTGGGGCGTAGACCTAAAACGAGCAACACACCATGCCTCCACCATTGCGACCTATTCATTGGAGAAATACAGAATATGTATGGAGATAAGGCCCAGAGACTCAATGTGACTAGGAAATCATATTACGACTTTCCGCAGGGCTACAATAACACCAATGAGAATGTACGAGCCTCTGCCAAATGACTACAGCGGAAATGGAGAGATGCAGAGTGGGATGAAGTGCAGTTTCAATGGATGCTGTCCGACATGGTCTTGGCGGGATTGAAGGCAGACTTACAACCCTAACTGAAGCCGTTTACCAAAGCTAATGGAAAATTTAACTGCATTCATGAACTGTTAGATACAGCAGCTGATGTTGAAACGGAACGAGAGAAGTATGACAGGCAGCAACAGAAGCCACCGGGTAAGTAATCTTGTCCTGGCAGCAGAAAGAATCGCTTCTGTCCATCCATCTCAGAAACGAAGAACATATGTAAGAACCCATCCACACCCGACAATTCCAATGATTCATCTGGTGGCGGCGGCAGGAACGGTCTACCTCTCTTACCATAGGCAACCGGGGAGGTAAATCCATTGTGGAAAGCTAACAGAAAATTCCTCTGATGCGGCGATGACAATAAAACCTTCCAATGTCCGAAATGCCCCAAGCCGAACTTCCATGACAGAGTCACCTCCGCAGATGCCACATGCAAAGACCAAGACAACCAAGGTGTCAATTGACAAGTCAATCACCAAAGATCCTTTGACACTCAGCAAGTAAACAACTAGTATACCTGTCCTGGTATCTAGTGTGGCTGGGGAGGTTTGAACAGATGGAAGTGGGAATGGAGAAATTGGGCATGCAGGCATTGATCGCAACTCTGGATGAAGTTCGACAGCACCGGATCGCAGTAAAATCAAGACTTCTGCTGGATAGCCTGATTGTAAGAATGTTAAGACAATACCTCTGCGGCACCAAATTACAGAATTCAACACATATAGTTCATGAAGTACAAATACGGCAAAGGAATGAGGAGATGCAACTTGGATGAGCTATCATCGACTGTGGTGCACTAAGCATCATTAGGGTGGCAAACCTTCTGAAGTGACTTGGGATATCACATGAGGCGGTACACATAACCATCCTCGGCCTGAATGGAGCAGTGATGAAACATCCAAATGATAGCCGGAAGAGAGGCATCACAGTCCAGTACTTGGACTATCTCACACTGGTTGATGAATGAGATGTGCTAGTGCTGCCAATGCGGGCGTATGATCTAGTACTTGGCTTACCATGGTTCCATATAAGATATCCTGACATCAACTGGGCTCGCCATCAATTGACATCACCATGATCACCAAGGGCGAGTGGAGTGTAAGAAATGATGCAAATGACTACAGCAGTGGTATCGAAGGTCTCGGAAGCTGACAATGCCAATGTCAATGACCAGCTTCCGGGGTGCCAGCCGGATATACCGACATTCAGAGAAACCACTTTCGATGATCATCTAGCTGACGATAGAGTCGTCACAGCATTTGCTCTGCGGATTGGGGAATGCACAGGGCTGCTGGGAGCGACTTTGGAAAACATCACTCTGGATTCCCCAGGGAATACAGACCGAAGCGCTGGATGCGATGAGCAAGGAGGGGTGGCGGTAGTTCCGGGAGAAGAGCTGCCCCTGGGGGACGCTTAGATAACTGCTTCCAGATTGCTGAGAGCCACAGGGAGTGGCTGGATGGCGGGGCATCGCTCCTTTGTGGGAAAACCATTAACGACAAGGCCTCCTGGATTGCTCCTTGATTCTTCTCCTTGACCTCCATGTTCGTAAACAGTTAAGCTAACACGAAGCACAAGCTTCAAACGCAAGGTTCACCACCGACGATTGGAACTTCATCCCTGCCAGGTACTGGGAATTTGTCGAAGTCTTTCGCAAGGCAACAGCTGCGATGCTGGAACTATCCTGCCGAATTGATCAAGCAATTGACCTGGAAGCGGGATTCAAGATACCATATGGACGGATCTATAATCACTTGGAAGCTGAAGTCAGAACACCCAAGGTATTTATCAAGATGAACCTGCCAAACAGCTGCATCCAGCTTTCGCCACCATCAGCTGCAGGTAGTGTGAGCAACTGTTCCAAATTCCCGGTTGGATTCCGGTTCCTGTTGCACCCAAATCTGGACTGTTGCCACGGGTCGTACCATACGAAAAACCTGGACCATTGGAAGTGGGCCGGTTTTGCCCCCAAAATCCCGGCATTTCAAGTTCCCAAGTTTGGCTCAATTTAAGTTTCTCAGTTCTGATCATATCATGACATGATCAATATGTAGATTGTGCAGTTTTAGCCGCTCTGTCACCTCCCACTGTCAGATTTGCGATCGGACCTATATTCGTTGAGTCACTATTGAAAACCAGTGAATGTCCCATACAATATGGCTTATTTCCCAGCGATTCAATGAATATTGGTCCGATTGCAAATCTGAAAGCTGGAGGTGGAAGGGCTGCTAAAACTGCAGAATCTACGAATTGGTCATGTCACGATACAATCAGAACTCAGATACTTATTTGGAGCCAAAGTTGCAAGAACCATCGGATGGAACCGCAGTCCGGTTTCAAGCAGCCCAAAAACCCATGGGTTAATGTCCGGCCCGGGTGACCACCTCGCACTATTCACCTGGGTCGGGTTGCCTAGTAGTTGCTAACCCAGTCCGGGGCCATTGGTTCGGTTCTCAGATGGACCGAATCCGGGTGTCCCGAAACCGTTGTTACCACTGGCTGAACCACCTATAGTGCGTGTGAAGACGAAAGTCTGCGGCCTATAACCGGATATGGAGTACATGGCAATCAATTTGGCTACGGTCAAACAACTCTCTACCGGACCGCTGGGCTTGGGAATTTTTGAACACCTGTGCTGTGCCCTGGTATTCACAACGCTGAACCTTTGGAATGCCGGTCACCTTATCTGCTTCAATGAAGGAGATACATCCACAACTATGTGTCAGACCCGCTCCAGCCAGTTCAAATACTGAGTCATCCCCCCCGGCTTAGGAAATGCACCAGCAACAGTCCAGGTCTTCGTTGATGACTGCCTTCGGCCTTGCATTGACGACTTTGCGGTCTGCTTCATATTGAACATACAGATTGATACAAACAACAAGAAGGAACACAAAGATCACATACAAACATTACTAGAATGACTACAACAATTCAGCCTATATTCCAAAGCCAAAAACTGGCAATTTAGAGCCTCAGATATCAGTTTCCTTGGATTTATCAGCAGTTCTGACAGGGTCTGAATGGAATCAGACCACATATCAGCCATCGAGGACTGGCCTCCACCCAAGTCATTCTGGGATGCACAAGTGCTTCTAGGCTTCAGAAAGTTCTACCGATGATTCATCAGCACATACGCCAAGGCAATGACACCAATCGCTGACTTACAAAAGAATTTGCCAGGCATATGGGAATGGACCGGAAAAGCAAAGCTTGCAGTTCAGATCCTCACGAAGATATTTACCAAAGCCCCGATCCACCAGCAATTCAACCAGGCACAGGCTGGAATCCTCCAGACAGCCTCAGGCGGCTTCACAATCACCAGTATTCTCAACCAGTACGACGGTTTCAGAATTCTCAGACTAGTCGACTTCTACTTGCGAAAATGCTTCACTGCTTGGCAGAACTATAATACATACAATAGGTAGCTCTAAGCCATCATGGAGACTGAGAGGGAATCATCAGCAAAATGTAAAATGGTTTGGAAGTCATAACCGAACAACTCAGCAACTCTGAACAGCCACAATGATCCTTCCAGATGCTCCCAGATGCTCCCAGATAGACTGAACGCAAAGCGATGTGCTCTCAGGTGCTCCGAGACCACTTCACCGGTGCTCCTGGATACTCCAGAAGTTGTGGAACAGAATCCAAGAATATCCTCAATAGTGTATAGCTGTCTTCAAAATGCTTCCAAATCAAACTATTAGGATGTGCAAATTTGGGAGTTATTGGGAGTATTAGCCACGTCTCGGAGAGTATTCCGGTGCACCTCGAACCTGGAGCCATACTCTCTGGGAGTGATTTTCATGATGTTTATATCAAATAGTACAATTCAATTAACTATCTTCTGCACACCTTGATTCAGGCATGGTAACTTTAATACACAGTCCAGTAGGTATCTAAATCCACTTGATTATTTACAGGCCATACGCAATCGATTCTATCAGATGCAGCATTAATCTCTCGCACCAAATGTGCAGGTGCAACAATTGCTTCGACAGGTACAATATACATCATATCAGTCTGTTTGACAACCCGGATGAACCCGTCGACACAATCAGTCCAACCATGCGGATGTTTGCTCTTAGTTGAAATCACCACCGCATATTCTTGTGGTGGAGGACGTAATATCTATTGTTGGGTCTTCCTGCACCTCTTAGAGAAGGTGGATATCAATTTTCCGGCAGGCAGTCACTCCTCGAATTGGAGGATCTGATTCGGTGGAGTCCAGCTGAAGTATAATACAGGAAAAGAACGAACTCAGCCTTGGAAGGTGTTATCAAGGTCACTGTCTGTATATTGGACCCCAATGTTATGGAATGCAGGCATGATCCCTTGGTTGGCATACGTATAGTCTACCTTGCAATCAAGTTCCAGATGCTCAACAGATGTGGGCAGTGAAATGGTTGACTGTAGTACAACAGCCCATTCTGAAGTTTAATAAGTACACTGTATATGAGTACATTGTGATCATATCCGAGCACCAGTCCACTAACTTCATGTCCCCAGTTGTCTTCAATTTGTGTACAGAATAGCTGTTCAAAGTTGGGAATTCCGAAATCTACTGATCCATCTCTGGGTGAGGTTAATGTCATACTTCTGCACACGCCGCGGACATAACTTCCTCTCAAATGATGTCCCTGTTGTGATATGGGGCAGAATAATGGCTCTTTCTGACAATGGTGGATGCGTAAAAGATGAGCTTGGCGCGTATTTTGCCATTTATCGGCAGCTAGTAGTAGGTTGAATACTTTTGCAGGGTCAATATTGTACCAGCATTGACGGGCAAGATATGACAGTATCTCCTCCATATAGTCAAGACCGGTACACAGGTCATTGTGCTTGAGCATGTGTTGAATGTATTTGGCTTTGGTGGTAGATCGATATGCCTGTTTCACATTGCCGACATGTGGCCATTCAGAAATATGGGTGGTGAAATTGTTGCCGGAACCCATTCGCCAAATTGACTGTGATATATGGCTCACAAGATATATCTTTGGATATCCGAAATGGATTACACGCTGTTCAATGGTTTTCTGGAGCTCCTGAATGCCGATTGCTTGCCACCGAGCTTCAAACTCGACCAGGAGGATAGAGCATCCCTTCGTGAACTGCATCTGGTCTTTCGAAGTGATACCATAAATCTCTCTCGAGCTGATTCACAACACGGTCCGTATCAGTGATACACCAGGTGGTGGCTTCAATCTCAGCATTGGATAGACAGACCTGAAATTGCACACGCTCGTTGGCGGTTATGTTTACCGCCCCGTAAGCCTCATCCTCGGCAGGAGTCTCCATTTAAGCAAGTTTCTTGTCGAATATGCTTCTGGGACCAATTGCCTGAGTCCTGACTTCCTGCAATAGGTGTCGGTCATGATGTTGGAATAATATATCGCAAACTTGTGTTTAGCAGGTGTCAGCTGATGAATCTCGCGCTCCAATCACTCGATTGTGCTCTGCCGATCAGCTTATGACCATATGGTTGCCCCCTGTCGGGCTCTATTCAGGCGCTCCAGACGTTGCCATCCGTCTGATGTAGAAACATTTTCAGCCCCGTACAGCTGAAGCTCCATTGCAGCACGGATTTTGTGAATTATTTGTACGCGTAAATGATCGGATTCTCTTGCCAAGGGTTCAGCCACTGTGGCCTTCGCAGACATCGATATTGTCTGTTCTCGAAAGCCACCCTTCTTCTTGTGAACTCCCTTTAGTGTATCGTCTAGTGCTGCGAGGGATAGATCAGAGTGATTTTGTTGGCTCACACGTGGAGAAAATTCACATAATGCCCGCACTGCTCCCATCACCATTTCATCATAGGCTGTTTCCGCCGCACTTTTCCCAGCATTCTGGGAGCGGTCATGAATTGGAGCGCAATGCACTGCTAGTGTTCTGATCATGCCCCAGATTTCTTTTCCTTGGCAGGAGCCTCTTTTCATTGAATCGAATGGTTTTGAGAGGCGCTGGAGGCCTGGATATCGTGGTACGGATGTGAATCGATTATCAAAGTGATCCTTCACATCTCTAGCTTTCAGGTATTTGAGCAGCCAGTGCAATAAGCCTTCAACTAAACCCAGGAGCAGCTGATGCATTTCATCAGGCTGCCAAAGGCGATAGACATTGCAGAGAGGGTATTGCCAGAACTGATTGCGGATTGGATGAACCCAAAGAGTGTGGAGTACATCGATATTAGTTTTGTCCAGAAGGTCCAAGTAGACATGCTGATCTGGTGGGTTATCAAGTGGTCGAAAAGTTGAATGCCCCAGCGGCACACCTTTAGGAATTTCACACATCGGGCATGAGCCATCTGAGACTTGAGCAACCATGAGTTGACCCGGATAATCCCCGACCCAGGCAGCCAAAATCGGATCACATTGTCTCTGGAATCCATCAGCAGAATCCCAGGTCAAGCCAGTGCCAAAGATGTCAAGATTCCGGAGTGCGGACAGCACTTTTCCAACTGCGGAATGCAACGCCTCGTCAGTATTTTTGGCACTTTCCGGAGGACCGGGGATCAGCACAACAAGAATCCAGGAGCACTTTTCAGGTGTACGGCTGATATCTGTTCGACTATTGCCGATCGTGAAATCCAGCGGCCAGGCATGCTGGATGCCCGGAAAATCGGTCAAATGGGTCTTGTCGGATACACGAATGACTGTCACAATTGTCGCTCCGGGAGGAAGCTGATCTTGCCTTTCCCACCACCGATTGCTTATGTTCATATCGCTGTATATTCTGTGACGTTCAGAGTCTGCAAGGTGCACCGGTTCAAAATCGATGGTGCGGCTGAAATGGGAGATGTGCCAAAATGAACTGTATACATTTGAAGATATCCCGGTATTATAATGTTCTGGAGATGTGTGAATGAACTTCAATCCAACTATCATCGCCGAGCATGAAATCGAGTCTAGAGAGGAGCTTTGGTAGAGGATCTGCTGATTGACATGATTCACGGTTTAAGTTGTCCAGTCAATGCCGCAGATGTTGATCTATCCACATTTTCGTTTCCCAGCTAAATGATTGAGCCTGTTGGATGTCCTGTGCTGACCGAAATGGATGCCATGGGTTCCATTGTTCTGAGTACTTGCGATGCTTGTTGTACAATCCAGTGGCTTTGCCATATTCTTTCCCCCCCACGTTCTCCACTCCAACTACCTGCCTGTGAGCCCTTGTCTTTGTTGGATCAGGGGTACAAGTCAGATCAGGCTTCTGGGGGTCTATTGTTTCTTTGTCGGGAGTATCTTCAGGTGCTTGTGCACCAGTTAAATTGTCTATGCGTAGATGAATTAGTTGACTAAGCTCATCGATGGCCATTCAGGTGCACAGACTGAAGTCAAACCATGATGGCTCGGGTCGATCTCAGCCTCCAGGTGGTTAAATCCAATCAGGTAATATCCCTTCATTCATCAAGATTGGGTGATACATCAGCAAAATGTAAAATGGTTCGGAAGTCATAACTCAATGACTCAGCTGTTCTGAACAGCCACACCGATCCTTCCAGGAGCTCCCAGAAGCTCCCGAACAGGCTGAATGCAAAACGATGTGCCTCTCAGATGCTCTGAGAGTACTTTCAGGTGCTCCTCAACGCTCCTGACATAGCGGAATGGAATACCAGAATATTCTAAAGAGTATGAAGTCGTCTTCAGAATGCTATAAAATCATGCCTTTAAGGTGGTAAAATTTCGGAGCTGCTGAGACTACAACACTCGTCTCCAAGACGATTCCGGTGCAC
>Ga0307512_10001464_pt1 | contig 33309 bp, 48 predicted proteins | sample 14_EM_MG_FD_200267 | JGI IMG/M metagenome (GOLD analysis project Ga0307512, IMG submission 200267) | Populus trichocarpa ectomycorrhiza microbial communities from riparian zone in the Pacific Northwest, United States - 14_EM | ecosystem: Host-associated > Plants > Roots > Unclassified | place... | reverse complement strand
ATCATCGATACTCTACTGTTACTCCATTGCCATCGTCAATAGAGAGACGACATTTTCCATAGCCATTAGAACCTTTTATTCTGCTCTAGCGCCAACTGAAAGCTAAACGCGTCAACTCGTGATTGCTTCGACGCGTCTTTGCCTCTTGCGTGCTCACCGCCACATCTATGAGACCAAACGTGGAAGAAGTCGTAGATACAGATCCTGCTGCAGACCTTGCCGCAGAGGAGGAGAACAAGCTAATCAACGAGGTAAACATCGACTACCCTCAGGCAGAGGCGGTGGGGTGCTGACGCGATTCCAGGAATACAAGACATGGTGCGCACGTCCGATAGCGCACTTCCTCCCAGGTGGATAACCCCAGCCCCCACTCTAGGAAGAAGAATGCTCCCTACCTGTATGATTTGGTCATCACCCACGCTCTGGACTGGCCAACTTTGACGTGCCAATGGTTCCCTGACAAGGAATCGTGAGTGACCCCCTCGAACCACGTTCCATGTGCCTAGACTATCACCCAGACCCGCAGACAAGCCGTACACGGTCCATCGACTTTTACTCGGCACCCACACCTCCGGCCAGGCCCAAGATCACCTCCAAATTGCAACGGTCCATCTGCCTAAGCGTGATGTCCACCTCGATAGGAACGAGGAACGAGGAGAAATGGGTGGCCACACTATCCCCGCGACACCCAAAATTCAGATCATCCAGAAGATAATTCACCCCGGAGAAATCAACAAGGCGAGGTATATGCCTCAGAACCCTGATCTGATTGCCACCAAATGCACGTCTGGAGAAATTTTGATCTTTGACCGGACCAAACACTCGAGCGAACCGGAACGTAACGGTCAAGCGAAGCCAGATATCAGGTTGGTTGGACAACAAAAGGAAGGGTGTGTAAACTTTGCGTACCTAATCTACATGTGCTGAGAACCGAACCCGTTGGTAGGTTTGGTCTTTCATGGAACCCGCTCAAGAAGGGCCACATCCTTGGAGGGTCGGAGGATATGACTGTCTGCCACTGGTATGTAACTTGAGGGGACTATCCTATCCTCGCGACTCTACTTACCATCTCCCCCAGGGACCTAAACTCGTATACCAAAGGTAATATTACGCTTGAACCCACCACGGTATACCGTGGTCACTCGTCTGTTGTTGGGGTAGGTCGCCTCAAGGGGGATATTCCTCGCCTCTTAACGCTAAATTTCCCATTACATAGGACGTTGACTGGAACCACAAAAACGAGAACATTTTCGCGAGTGTAGGAGATGATAAGATGCTCATGATGTATGTTGCGCTATCGCCGACCGTTCTACCTACGTTCTGATCTTTTGATTTAGTTGGGACACTCGAGCGGGGCCTGACCCAGCCCACAAGCACCAAGCTCACGATAAAGAAATACTCTCGGTCGCTTACCACCCCGTACAAGAGTGGCTTGTCGTCACGGGGAGCGCGGACAAGGTTCGTCGGTTTCTCCGTCGATTTCATTCCGCTCTCAGACGGGGCTTCTAGACGATTGGTCTCCACGACCTCCGTAAACCAGCAACCCGTGTTCACACATTCGAGTCCCATACTGATGAAGTCTTGAGTCTCTCGTGGTCTCCACACAACGCCACGGTCTTTGCGTCGGCATCAAGTGACAGGCGAATTAACGTTTGGGACTTGAACCAGATTGGGGTCGAACAGACACCCGACGACCAAGAGGACGGGCCACCTGAGTTGTTGTTTGTACATGGAGGTACGTCGGACAGGACGAGTATGAAGCGCATGCTAACTGTGGGGGCATAGGACACACCGCGCGACCAACGGACTTCTGCTGGGCACCCGGCGAAGAGGAAGCTTGGATGGGTGTAAGTGCTTCGGAAGACAACATCGTCATGATCTGGCAACCGACGATGCGGATTTGGGCGGGTGACGATGTTAAGATTGACGAGAAGGAGCTGGAGAGCGATGCTATGGAAGGCGTCGAGACTACTGGACCCAGTGGAGCGGGTGGAAGTGTTGAATGAACCTTGACGAGCGAGCATGCACATGTTGAGCCATTAATACCCGGTCGGTTCTGTCATGTGTAGTGTTAAGGGGCGCTCCAAAAAACGAGGACAGCGTCTACACTCCAAAATTGAATACTGAATATTGATAGAGATAAAGCCCCGTCGACTGGAACGTAGAGCCTGACAGTACGCTGTCGATGAATTCACAAGTCACCTTGTAACACATGATTATTTCGACCGAGAGCTTGGGATTGGCTGTATTGAGCGCTTGAGTGATTGATAAAACACTGCGCTTTGAGGACAGGTACCCTCCTCTTGGTAGCGGGATATCGCCCAGCTTATAGCGCAACAGGGATGGGAACAAGGGCAATTCAATTGAAGTCGCAGCGTATTGCACCGAGTCCTTAGTTTCTGCACGAGAACAGTGTATCCCAGTCGCTGAGTACAGTTGGGGCCACCTCGATCGCAGAATGACACACGGGGAGACCGTTTACTTATGCTCACAATGGACGACAACTATCTCGATTACCACTAGTGTCATCTTTGTGGGGATCGAACACCGTGTACGATTTCAGAACACCCAGGAGCTTTGCGGCCGGCATACTGACCATCGAGGAAATGGGATATGACGCCTTCATGCGTTAGTGGCACATTATCAAGGTCTACACCGCGGAAGCAAACAAGCAGGTAGGTGAAAGTTGGGGTCACTGGCGTATGAATCCAGCCTGGATAATACGATATTGACATAAATTGAATCGTTCTTAAAACGGGTGCGTATCTGCAAGAAAGCACGCGTTATTCAGCAGTATGACAGCTAAGCACCCGACATACCAACACCAGGATTTCAATGCCTGGAAACAGCCAGAAAGATTGAATAGGGAAGGATTTGTAGTTGGAAAACTGAGCTGAAAGCAACCGTAGACCGAGAAGCATTTGGATTAACCGAGAAGAGTTGGCGAGACCAGAAGGTATCATGCGAATAGGTATCCTGGGAGGGAAGGGGAGGCACGGGGAGGGTCGTGGAATAATCAGAAATCCAATACTAATCAGATCACCCTTCCGTGGGACTGTGCCATGAATCCTGGGAACCATCACACGACTGCATGTTTTTTTTGCGTTTTTACTTTTTGCAGGATGGAGGCAAACGAAATAAACCACAAGACCCGCGACTTAAGTCCCGGGAATATGCAGGGGCTGTTATACACATGCATGCAGTATGAAAGGACAGGGGCATCTGTACCTCATAGGAACATATGCCTTACTAGTTCAAAAAACACTGAAGGGGTGGAAATCATCAGGACCGTATAAGGCTCGGTCGGTCAGTCGAACCGGACGTACCTCCTCCGAAGACCACAAACGCGACCATAGCCAAAGCCCAAACGCTGATCGGACCTCCTCCTTCGAGCTTCTCCTTGCGCGATTTGTTGACTGGGTTCTTGCCGGCTCGAGCCTTGTTGGCGAATTGCTGATTCTTTTGACGAAGCTCGAACTCGGTTGGCTGTTATTGTAATTAACGGTGACGCGCATCTCGAAATATCAGCGACCCTTGCAGCGATTGCTGAGTAGGTAGGCGAGAGAGACACGGACCATTCTGTGTAGTGGTGGTGTTTCTTGGGAGTTGAAGGAGAGAGGTTGGGTTGTGGGGCTCTCTGGTCGGAGTTATGTGTTGTTTTGAGTTGTCAACGTGTCCGAACGGGACAACTGGATCAAGACAATCAAGAATTCTCACGCTTGCTCCGCCTTCTTCGTTTACCCCCGTCAGCGATCATCTCATGGGAGGGAAAAAGAAGTCGTCACTCCAGACGGCCCTGCTTAACCAACAATCACGCCTCAAACAAAAGGCTCAGATCGCTCAGGCTGCAAAGTCAAGCGAAAAGGCTAAAGCGGCCAAGAAACAGACGGGGAAGAAGGCTATAACGATCCCGTTCGTTCCGACGGATAAAATCCTCTTAATCGGCGAAGGAAATTTTTCGTTCGTGTACGCTTTGGTAGTAAACCCTCCTTCGCAGCTTCACTACCTCCCACCGCAAAATATCACGGCAACAGCATACGATACCGAGTGGGAGTGTCTCGCGAAGTACCCAGATGCACAAGAGAAAATCGACGTTCTTAGGGCTAAAGGCGTGAATGTCCTCTTCGGAGTGGACGCGACCAAGTTGGAAAAGGTTTCCCAGTTGAAAGGCAAACGATGGGATAAAGTCGTTTGGAACTTTCCCCACGCAGGTACGTATGTGCCCGGTTCGGGTTGCTACGTTGATCAATAGTGGAGCAGCCTACCGACGCACTTTGTAGGGAAGGGAATCACCGATCAGGATAGAAATATCCTATCGAACCAACTCCTGATCTTGGGATTTCTTCGGTCTGTCTCTGGGTTTTTGGTCCGTGGTCCCACACCGACCCTCGAGAGCCTGAAAAAGAAAGGGAAGGCCCGGGAGGAAGAGGACGGCACAGACGTAGACTCAGATCAAGAGGCTGAGTCGAGTGGAGGGACCGGTTCCTCCAGAGGGGCGGTCATAATCACGCTACGCAACGTACCGCCCTACACTGAATGTAACTGGTTTCTCTGGTATTGGAAAGACGCCACTGATATCTTCCCATCCCAGGGGACATTTGCCGTCTAGCGAAAAAACCCCCTCCTCCCACGGCAACGGGTATGAACCATCCAAACCCTTCCTACACTTTGCTGCGTTCCTTCGTCTTTCACAGATGGGCGTGGAAGGGTTACGAACACAGGATGACAAAAGGCGAGAAGGGCAAGACGGGCGAGGGTGGGGAGGATCGAAGTTGGGAGTTCTACCTGAGGGATGGAGAGTGATATACAACAAAAAACATACAATACAATACATGCGGATCTGGTATGAACGATACAAAATCACATGGGTCAAGAGATGGTGGTGAGGCCTCATAGCTTCGCTGAGGGATTTCCCCAAACCGGCTTTCGTTTCTGTAACTTTGTCAATAAGTTAATCATGTGCAGAAGATATTCCCTCACCTCAACAAATGCGCGGAGCCCCTCCTGTGCGTGGGGTGAGCATCATTAAATGTGATAATTGTGAATGCAGCCCACCTTCATGTTTTCGCCGGCATACGCTTTCTTGCTCGCATCGCTCCACACGTGGGATAAGAAAGCTTCGTCAACACCTCCCCGGAGCAGACCAAGGATCAAGCCGTGCTTCACTGCCTGTACAGCATCGGGGGAATTTTCGCAGATCTTCAGTGCCCAAGAAATCGCAGCTTCGACAGCTTTGCCACGGGGAACCACCTCGTTCACGCTGCGCATGGTCAGAGAGGGTAAACGAGTGATGCTCGAGAATGTACACTCACAACCGGAAACGGTCACGAGCCTCGATAGCGGTTACATTTCGTCCGAGCAGGAGCATCTCTGCGGCAAGCTGATGACCTGAGGCACGAAGTAACTTTGGGATACCTACTACAAGGGTGAGACCGGGGGTAGCGGCCACAACGGGGGAAACCTTACCACCCGCAGCAGGGATAACGCCACGTTTGACTTCTGGGAGTGCGAACTTTGCATTCTCTTCAGCAATGACGATGTCGCAGTTAAGGATTATCTCTGTTCCTCCGCCGAAAGCCCCACCATTCACTGCCGCGATTATTGGTTTGTTGAGGGAGTATCTTCGAGAGATCGAGCCGAAACCGTGCGACATGCTGATCAGTCTCTCCTGATCGTTGGTGACCTGAGTGCCGATGCCGGTATAGTCTCGTTTAAGCCACCTGAAGATGATGGTGAATCATGTTAAGGAGTACACGCGGTAGATGAGAGTTGTGCTCACTCCACCAAGTCCGCACCAGCGCAGAATATTTTACCATTGCCAGAGAGGACCGCCACCCTATGCGTTGTGTCAGACTGGTACTGCGTCATTCACTAGCAGACGATAAACACACCAATAGTCATCGTTGTTCTGGAACCAATTCAGCAAACGCGTCAAGCCAGCCTCCATTTCCATGGACATCGCGTTCATCGCCTCTGGTCTATTCAAAAGAATCAAGAGGACGTGTGGAGCAGCATGAGCGGCTTGGATCTGACTAGAGAGCTCGAAGGGGAGCTGAACAGGCTGGGTCGACATGTTGACCCGACCCATCGTCAAGAGCGATAGGTGTAAGCTTATAGCGAAGGCGCATCATGAAAAACTGAAATTTTTCTGTCTGCTCGAAAAAGCGAGAAAAGCGGAGAAAACAAAAGCGTGGGATCGTAAAACAGGGTCCATTTTCGAAAGCGCTTTGTCCGAAATTCTTTGCGGAATGCTTTTCCTGCTTGGTCAAGCAGCTGAAAGCATGGGTAAGGTTGACAGTGTCAAAACCAGCAGGCAACGCGAAACGATAAAATGTACTCAAAGGCGTAGTACTCTCATTGTTTTTTTGGTGTTTTGCTCGTAAATTTCAATGGCTGCTTTTTTCTTGTTTTTCTACTGATCGGGCGTGAAAACGTGAAAAGCAGCACGGAACCGGTTCCAATAATTCCCGATCACTTCATTCTGTCATCACCTTTGGGGTGTATATGCTGCTGGTGCTGCTTACCTTGGGATAGGCCGACCTAGTGAGTACACATTTGGGCAATCGATACACGTCCCTTACCGTCGACTTTCAAGTTAAGACCGAGCCTCAAGCATGTCTGCCACACCCACACCTGATAATACCAGTATATTCAACAAATGGAGTCGCAAGTTTTCAGTCGTAACTGGACTCGGGATCTCGGAGGAGGAAAGACTGCGGGAGCTCGAAACCCACCAACACAAGGTGTGCAACCGATGGAAGAAGGAACTAATGAACTACAGTGGGTTCGCGCGACGCCCCTTTCCCGTTTGATTGGGATCTTCTTAACGTGTTATTCTAGGCCCGGCCGTGGTTTTCATGCTGAAACGGCTCGAACAGTCCGGGTGCTCGGTAGCTCCGAAGCATTTGAGTTGCCAGCCGTGCAGTTACGATCGCTCTGGCGGGTTCGTTCCCGGCGCGGGGATCACGATACTCTGCCAGGGTAGATTCTGGAGCAAAACACACATGGAGCACACTCTTGTACATGAGTTGGTACATATGTACGACCAATGCATGTTCAAAGTCGACTGGAACAATCTGCGGCATCACGCTTGCAGCGAGGTGGGTATAATGACCGTCGTGCTTGTGTGTTTTCTTGGCGACTGACAAAAGATTCGAAATGAATCCTTTTCAGATAAGAGCCAACAGCCTGAGTGGAGATTGCAAGTGGACTCGGGAACTACGCCGAGGGTTTTTTTCATTCACAAAGCAACATCAAGTACGCGAGCTTCTCCTTTTCATTCCCCCCAGCCCCTAATCGACCCTATTTTCAGGCATGCGTTAGGAGAAGGGCTGTGCTATCGGTAGCTGCGAACCCTGCGTGTCCCGACACTGAGACCGCGGAAAGGGCCGTCAACGAGGTATGGGACAGCTGTTTCCCAGATACAAGACCTTTCGACGAGGTGAGTTGACCCCGTGGAAGTGGTACAAGTCGATGCTGACGCGAGTTTCTCATAGATTTACTAGAGCTAGATAATTCGATACCTACCTGCATGTCATCGTCTCTGAGTATTTCAAAGTTCGGATCACCCGGATATGCCGGGGTTATTCTTATTATAAGTAGGCCTTCTTCAACGTGAACTTCAACGTTGCAATACCGTGTCGTCGTCCCACCCGTCATTCTTTACTTCTTCCTCTTCTCTCCTGCGGACAGCCCACCTTTCATAATGTTCAGAAAGCTCATGTAAGTACTGAGGGAACGTCACCCGGATGTAAGAGAGAGAATAATCTGGGAAAATTAACCCCGTCGTTACAGCGCACTCCTCCTCGTCCTCCCAGTTATCTCGGCCTTGCAGCTCGCCCAGCCTACTACCACTGTCCGTTCCGCAAGCTCAATAACCGTCACTTGGACGACTTCCCCCGGAGACCCCGCCACATTCGACCTTTGTAAGCCTCTATCCTCATCTGTAAACGAGGGAAGACAAGGACTTATTTTCCCCCCATAGACCTGACCAACGACAACTTCCACAATACATTTGCGTTGAAGAACGTCGTCACTACCTCTGATGGAACCCTTACTGTGACTCTTCCTGTCGTCCAACCGGGGTAAGTCTCGTAACATCGTTGTATTTCCGGTTAATCGGAACTCGGCACTCACCTCGTGTAGCCCTGGATACACCTTCCAGGCCTCTCCCGTAGGAGACGTCACCACCAAGCTCTCCCAGACCGGCACATTCCAAATCGATGCAGCCCTTTCTTCCAGCTCCTCTTCCTCTTCCACTACCTCCGGAACTGGCGCTTCATCTATGTACGTGTTGTCTTTACCCTTTTTTTTGACTAATCCTCACCCAATTTGTGCAGTTCTGGTGGTCCCCCTTCCCTTTCGACCTCTGGTCTCGGTTCTACCATTAGCAAGACGTCGACTCCGGCCGGGTCCGGCTCATCCACCAGTACCTCCCCTGGTACTACGTCTACCGGTTCTTTCAATGGAAATGGAAATAGCGGTGCTTTGAGTGTGACTGGCATCGGTGCCACCGTTGTCGGTGTTCTCGTTGCCGCTGGCGCCTTCTTAGGTTTCTGAGCGTAGATATTGCCGTATGAGCCTGTCTGTTACATGAACGTACTTTTTCCTCTTCTATGACTTTCGTTCAATACACTTCAACTCGGACATTTCATGACATTTTTTTGTTTTGAGCACATCCTTGGACAATGGTACAATCTTTCTCACCTTCTGGAGATACATCAACCTGCAAAGTTCAGATAAAGTCTCGCGTCGTTCACCGGCATAATTACGATTTTTTTTAGTAAGTGGGGAGAGGAGAAATGGGGGACTACACTCATTCAAGTCTACCTGTCTACCTCGCTGTTTTGAGAGAGAATCTGTGAGCATACGTCCTACCCGGAAGATCACGAGCACATACCCAAACACAAGATCCTACATAAAACGCCATCAGATCCTGAACGGTTCGCGGAAGGAAAACAAGGGCTCACCATTGTACCGATGATAGCAACGGCATCGGCGATGAGGTGCTAGGGAAAAGTCAGCATGATTAACGCACTCGTTATGCACATTTGAACATACGTCTGAAGAACATGGTCAGGCTAACGTTCAAAACAGAACGGAAACACTCACGTCTCATCATGAAGTCTGCACCAGCAAGGTGAGCGAAACCTGGGGCACGGATGCTACACCGGTATGGCCGGTTCGAGCCATCACTAGATGGAGCGCGTTCAGTACCGTGGACGGTCAACAAGGTAACGGTTACTTACGAAACGAGGTAGACTCCCATCTCTCCCTTAGGGGCTTCGATGGCAGAGTAAGTCTCGCCGGGTGGAACGGAGTAGCCCTCGCTGAAGAGCTTGAAGTGGTGGATGAGAGACTCCATGCTCTCCTTCATCGAGGCACGGGGTGGTGGCACGAGCTTGTGGTCGTCAACGCGGACGGCACCTTCGGTCATCTTGTTCAAACACTATCAAGTTTCCTCAATGAGTTGCAAAATCGTGAGCTGGAAGGTTGAGGCCGACCTGGTTAATGATCCTCAAACTTTCTCTGAATTCTTGGACGCGGCACATGTAACGGTCGTAGCAATCACCGTTTTGTCCGATGGGGATGTCGAATTCGACCTTTTTGTCTGTTAGTTTTCCTGGACCACCAATGTTATACCGGAAACCCATACCTCATCGTATTTGTCGTAGGGGGCAACCCTTCTCAGATCCCATTTTATACCACTACCACGCACCATGACACCGGAGAAACTGTAATCCATGGCCTCCTTAGCAGTGACAACACCGATACCGACAGTTCTCTGCTTCCAGATTCGGTTTCCAGTCACGACCTCCTCGATCTCATCCACTCGAGTCGAGAACTGAGTCGCCCACTTGTAGATATCTTCCAACAAACCGTGGGGGAGGTCAAATGCGACACCGCCAGGTCGAACGTATGCGGCATGGAGACGAGCACCGGAGACACGCTCGTAGAATTCCATGAGCTTCTCGCGCTCTTCGAAACCCCACAAGAAGGGTGTCAACGCGCCGACGTCCATGGCATGAGTAAGGACAGCCATCAGATCTATTAACAAAATTATTCTTAAAAGCAGTCCCACGTTAAGTTAGGTTTTGGGAGAAGTGCACGTACGGTTGAGGATACGTGTAATCTCTCCGAAAAGGGTACGAATCCACTTGGCACGATCCGGAACCTCAATATTCAGTAACTTTTCGACCGCGAGGGAGTAACAGAGTTCGTTCGTCACTGTGGGAGATCGTTAAACAGAGGATAGTAAGAGGTGTGAGTACACATACTCATGGAGACGTAATCAAGCCGGTCAAAGTACGGGAGGGCCTGGGTGTAAGTCTTGTATTCAATGAGCTTTTCTGTTCCACGGTGCAAAAGACCGATGTGCTACAGCAGTCCCAGTAAGCTGATTGCAAATCCACTACAAGTCACCGTTTAAGCTCACCGGGTCGGCCCGCAGAATTTCCTCTCCGTTCAGCTCGAGGATTAACCGTAACACGCCGTGAGCGGCGGGATGCTGGGGACTGTCGCAATTCTTCTCAGCCACGACTCATTCACCAGACATATTTTCCTCACCCAAAGTTGACTGCAAAGTGGTAAACGTTTGAGCAACTGCGCCGTCGTGAGGTTCCCCGGGCGAGGTGACGCACCAGTAAAATGCCTGATTTTAGCTTCTTTCCTGGAACCAGTTTCCGCTAAAATATCAGAGGCATGCATGTCCTGCAAGTCTTCAACGGTATGGGTTTCGGACACGTTCTTCGCTCCGGTTGTCTGAGCCGCTTGCTGGGCCTGAGAGAGTTGGCGGACGGCAGAGGTCGAGGAGAGAGACCTCTGGGGAATTCTAGGGAAACGCGAACATAGCTGGCGCCGCAGCATCGTGGACGCCATCGAAGGAAAGGAAGCGTGTGTGGTCGGAGGATGAAGCTTGAAGTGGGAAGATTCGGTTCGGAGTCCCAGTCCGCGTCCAATCAGCGTTCGGCTGTTGTCCACTCTATCACAATCCATGAAGTGCATTACGGCGACAACACTCGCCCTCTTCGTCCTCGCTGCGTCTGCGCGCGACGAGAAACCATGCACTATACACGACAATGAAGGGACGTATTACGATCTCAACAGACTATCTGCGAAGTAGCAAATTGTCCTATCGCCTCTCGTGGATGAATCAACCTGATTTCGGCTAGTGCAGAAAGGACTATTCCTTTACGACGTTCGAAGGACGCGAGTACTTCATAAACGTCTGCAAGAACGTGCAGACAGAGACCTGGGCCCTCGAAGATCCGGCCAATGTTGGTGGTTTCTCCAGGAAGGACAGAGGCGATTTCTCGATAGGGCGAGTAGTTCATCCCCCTGACTATCCAGCACACGATCTGACTTGACGGTCTAGAAAAGTGAACACAACGCTTGACGTACGAGATGGACAACCGTTGCTGATTATGAAGGATGGCTCAAAATGTGTGGGCGGTGGTGATTTGAGGGCTTCAACCGCCATCAGGTTCATCTGTGACTCTTCCATATCTTCCGCGGGTTCGTGCCAATAACGCGTTTCTACGGTTCGATTGTTAACCTTACTTTCAGGCAAACCGCGGCTGCTCGCGGAACTGCCGCCTCAGGATACAACCGCCTGCGCGTTCTTTATCGAATGGCGTACCGGCGTATGTTGCAACCTTCGCGCCTCCCAATTCCCAGCCTGACCTCCCTACAGTATGCATGCCCAACGTCCGATGGAATTGGGTTCTTTGGAGTAGTTGGAATAATCATCTTATCGTCAGTGTCGATCCGACATTCCGCTCACGCGAGCTAACGCCACCTCTCTAGAATCATTGGGTTTATCGTAGCCTGGGCATTATTCACGATCCTCTGGAACCGCTTCATGCTTGGCCTCCGCGGGATTGACCAGTTCCCCACTGTACCCTTCGACTCCGTGCCGAACGTCGATCTCTCTGGGGTCAAAGGTCGCGTTCACGAAATTACAGACCGATTGGGACTTGGAGGGGACCGTTGGGGGAGCAGTAACACCCGGCAAGGATTCTCTGGTGACGGGATTACGAGATCTGGGTTTTCTAGGTTGCCTACGAGCCACGAAGAGGCGGCGCATATGTTGGGTGATGACGACGATGGTGAAGATATTGAGACCCCAGTGGAAATTACGAGGCCACCCGGTATGGATTCGGAGGGTGTTATCCGTTTGTAAATTGGCTGTGCAGTTATCCACGTCCTGTCGTGTAGCTCTAGAGTAAAATCGTTTCAGGCATTATTTCTAATTCTCTGGTATCCTGTGTTCTCCCAGGCCCAGGGATTCTACGACACCGAGCGGGTGAAGTCGATCGACGGCATTCCAAATCCGGATCAGTGTATAAAAAAGAAAAACAATCTCGTTCAGCCACCAAAACATGCCTTCCAAGTCGATATTCCGTCAACCAGGAGCGAGGCACTTCCAGCTCGTTCATCGTTCGCAACGAGATCCCCTGATTCACGATCCCGATGCGAGCAAACACGTCTTGAAGGAGTTTGAGCGGGATAATCAAAAGGTCTGTTGCCATTTGACCCTTTTCATCTTTCCAAAATCATGGCTGTTGCTGAAAATATGCGCAAGTAGGGTAAAGCCCGTGCGGTCTCTTTCGCCGATGATGATCTTGCTGTTGGTCCCGGAGGAAGGACGAACGTCGGCGAAGCCGCAAACTATGGAATCTTCTTCGATGACAACGAGTATGATTACATGCAACATCTCAAGCCCGTCGGGTTACAAGAAGACGGGGTGGAAAGTATTCTCATCGAGGCTCCTTCTGTGCAGAAAAGTAAAAGCAAAGCTGGAAAGTCGCAGACCCCAATCCATCTCGTGGACGATCTGCCGGCGGAGGCATTACCGTCCAAACAGGAGTTACCTCGAAACTATGAATCGCAGGAAGCAATCCCCTCCTCGATTGCCGGTTTCCAGCCCGACATGGATCCACATCTACGACAGACGTTAGAGGCGCTCGAAGACGATGCGTTCGTCGATGGCGATCTGGAGGATAACTTTTTCGGAGAACTCATCGTGGATGGCGAAAGGGGTTCTGACGACGAGCCTAGGTTTGAGTTTAGTGAGTGGGGTGCTAAAGAAGGTGAGGAAGGTGGTCCCCCCCATAGCGAAGAGGAGGAAGTGGACCCTGAGGATTGGCAGGTGGCTGTGAGGAGGTTCAAGCAGACTCAGCGAACCAGACCGGACGATGCGGGTTCAGACGTGGATGGGTACTCAGAGGGTGGTGATACTGTTGGTTCCATACCGCAGTTCTTTGTCATTGGAGGGAAGAAGCGACGGAAAGGCTCATCTGAGGCGTCAGGCTACAGCATGAGCAGCTCCTCGCTGTACAGAAACGGTGGTCTCACGATGATTGATGAGCGGTTTGATCAGGTGCGCGAGTTCGGTGTCGCTGCTTGGTATTGACATAGATCTCGCACAATAGATCGAGAAGGAATATGCGTCGGACAAGGAGAACTCTGATTCTCAGTCTCAAGGCTCGGACGAAGCGCCCGAGCTTTTGGAAGCTCGGGGCGACTTTGCGGCAATGATGAATGAGTTCCTGGACGAGTACGAAATTCTGGGAGGGAAGATGAAGCCAAGACTGGAGGGCGATACCAACATTGAGAAGCTGGATACGATTCGTCGTGCTCTTGGACCGGTCACCATCCGTGACTATGACGAGAAGGACGACGGGGATATACCTATGCCGGCGGATATCGACAATGTGAAGGATACATGGGATTGTGAGACTATACTCAGTAGGTTTTCCTTCCTTTAAGTGTCGCATTGTGATTCGTTTATGCATTTCGCAGCAACTTACAGTAATCTCGAAAACCACCCACGGTTGATTAGGGTTCGGGACACCAAGATGGTCCCAAAAATCAGGTTGAACCCAAAAACTGGTCTACCAACCGTTGTGAACCCACCCTCTCGAAAGAAGTTGGAGGACTTGTCGGAGGACGAGGATGAGGAAGACCAACGTGTGTCATTTACTTCCGTCAAGTTAACCCCGCTGACGTCAGATCAGCTGCAAAGGTTACGATAACTCGACCGAAGGAGGAGTCGAAGGAAGACAAGAAAGCCCGTAAGAATGCGGTGAAGGAGGAAAGACGGAATCGTCGGGTCGAGAAGAAGGAGACCAGGACAGAGTTTACCACCGAGTTGAAGAAACAGCAGAAGAGCGCAGCTCAGAAGGACAAGTCGCGGATAAAGAAACTATGATTATGCGCGCATGGTGTACAGTGTGTAGATAATTGCTTGTATACTCGGGCTGCATATCGTATGTCTGGGAGCAGGGATCTAAACTTCAGGTAGCTTCGGCAACGAGACCAACGAGCTTGTCCTGGCTCTTGAGTAATTCAACACGGTCGCAACCTGGGGAAAGTCGTTAGTAGGTGATATCGGGCACGGGTCGATGGAGATTTGGTATTTACCTCCTATATGCTTCTTGTTGATGAAGATGTTAGGGACGGTTGACTGGCGGGTCTTCTCTTTAAGGTAGTCCTGGATCTCGCGACCGTCAGGAGCTTCGTCGAGCCTGAGCGCTATGGTGAGCTTCGGAAACAGTTGCGAATGAAAGGGGAACGCACTCTTTGATGTAGATCTGATCTTTTATGTGGGCAAAGTCGGAAGTGAGGAGGTTCTTTGCCCTCGTGCAGTATGGACAGTAGGACTTGGAGAATATGACGATCTTGTTGCCAGCAATGGCATCTTCGACGGTTTGCATAGCAGACATGCCTGTTCTAGGAGAGGATGATACGAGACTAGAGAAGAAAGAGCCAATCGACCTGCTATATATACCGGTGAACATAGCACAGCTGAGAAAGCCTGCGCGAGGTCTCCTCCGATTTATAACGCTCAAGACCTCGGCTCGGCTATTCTACTAGATCTCCCTTCCAATGACTACTCCGGCTCAGCTAATCTTGAGGGCATTCGAAAGGATTGCACCCCTGAGGCTTGCTGAGAAATGGGACAATGTTGGCTCTCCCCCACACGTGCATTTCTCGTCGAGCTGACAAACCTTTCCTCTAGGTCGGACTCATCCTCGGTACTTATCGATTTCATCCTTGTCCCGCCAACCGCGTCAGGCTAATCCCAATCCCATGTACAGAGGCCCCAAATCCTCGGCAAAATGCAAACAGGATCCTCCTCACCATAGAGTGAGTCAGTTACATCGGGTGCGGTCAAACTGGTTTTCGTCTTGTCGCGCCAACAACCCCACAGCGGCATAATCGGTCCAGTTTCATTGTGCCTATTTTCCGAGCGTCTTCAGATCCCTGATCTCATTCGCCCCGCTCGCAACGTCGATCCTCCTTTACAGTTTAACATCTGCCGTCGTCGAAGAGGCGATAAGCACGCGGACCGCAGCAATTATCAGTTATCACCCGCCAATCTTCAAGCCCCTCTCATCTTTTACCCTTACAAATCCCCTCCAGAAGTCCCTCCTTCTCTGTGCGGCTCAGGGCATATCCGTCTTCTCTCCCCACACGGCATTGGACAGTGTCAAAGGAGGGATCAATGACTGGCTGAGTGACATCGTCCAGATGTCTGCTGCGGGCTCTGTTGAATACGTCGGCGCCTCAAAAGAGGAGGACCTCGGCGGTGAAGGTCGCCTGGTCAGGTTCCAACATCCAGTTGAGTTGGATAGTCTCGTAAACGTCATTAAGAAGGGCCTTGCCTTGTCGGCTGGTGTGTATCCATCCAGTACCCAAGCGTCTATTGTCACTTAATTTTCTGCTGCCCCGAAAGTCCAACTCGGCCGCTCGGCTAATCCACGCTCAGAAAAGGTCACATCGGTGGCTATATGCGCCGGGAGTGGTGGTTCTATGCTGCTCGGTGTTGACGCAGATGTTTATTTCACAGGAGAAATGTCCCATGTCAGTCTATTTACCCACAGATTTGGCGCTCCCGAGGCTCACTACATTGCTTTGCAGCACGAAGTATTGGCGGCTGTGGCAAGTGGTCGGCACGTAGTGTTGTGCGGCCACACCAATACAGAGCGTGGATACTTGCCAACGTTGGCCGAAAAGTTGAGGGCTGAGCTCAGTGACACCAGCTTTTTGGGGGAGAAGGTAGAGGTCTATGTCTCGAATAAGGATAGACACCCTCTAGACATCGTCTGAATGACGAGCGGTTGCCTGACTCACCGTAAGGGGCCTTGTGCTCCATTCGCGGCCCGTGCCCAAACCCTCGTCCAGACTCACCTCTGTAGGTTCCTTTGAACCATGCTAAGATAGAGCTAATTGGATCATGGACGAAGTGTCGGAAATCCATTTGCCTGCGAGATGGCTTGTCTCTCCGTTCATTTTCGTTGCCGTCCTGGCGGACCATTCAGCGCTGTTCAACGTTTATTGACGCCGAAGTACGATCTACGACTTTTTGACGACCCCCTCCGACGACTGCAGTTCATCTGGTGATCCTAACCGTCATCCATGGGTAAAAAGTCTGGTAATTCGGTTGCCTCCAGCCGCGTTCTGATAGAATGCTACCAGGTCAACGACCGTCATTCATGGTTCCCCGACCGGTCCCAGTACCAGAAACGCGTAACCCCAAGACCCGTTGAATGTCTTCGTACTCACTTATTGAATGGTCCGGCGAAGATATTTGCCCTTCGGAGCTATTCGTAGGTCACAGACATCGTGATTATTTTCTGCTGCTTCGTATGATTGGCGGACCCTATGGTTTAAACAGCACGTTATCCAGGCTTCCATTGTCAGGGCCAAAACCTATGCGGTTACCGCACGGGACGATTATCCTGACGAAAACTGTACCTGCACAATCATCATGATGGGGATGGTATTGGTCACCACCTCGCTCGCCACTACCACCCCCCTCAATCCCATCGCCAAACATAGTTGGGTCTGCCTGGCGCTTATCATATCGCTTCCGGAAGATTCATTATCGCTGCTGCTATGGTTGCACAAGTGCAATAACCAGCAATTCTTTATCTGAGCCCCCTTACGCCCAGCCAGGAGTCGCGGTGGTCCAGGTGATCATGCGTGTGGGAAGAACGCGTGTCATTCTCCCTGTCTTGCGTTCGCTCAGTTGCGTAATCGGTGGGTATGGATAACGGAAACCATGGACCCTCCAACCACCCCTCTCTTCATCCGGCAAATCATTCGATCCCTCCCTCCCTGTACTTCTCGCCGATCACAATTCAATGGCTCGGCGTCTTTTGGGCGTACCTGTTGATCAGATGTGTATCTCCGTTATTGGAATGCGCATTCAGGTCGCGACAACGACCCACATTGGTCAGAAGGCCTTCACGCTGGGGGGGAGTAACCGTTGGCAGGCAGGATATCGTCATACCAGAGAGCGCATCCAGCCAGACTTTGGAAGGAAGTCTGATGAGAAATGGGACCCGGCACCCGAAAAATTGCAACTGGGTTTCCCGCTATCTTTTCAACCTCCTCGCAGGATAAGGCGGACAGAAAGTACGTATCCTAAGCGCACGGTCATCCAGGAACTAAAAAGATCTTGAAAGGAATAAGCGATGAAAAATGGACGTCAAATAGTTTGAGTGCAACGTTCCTGACCCGGGTTGCGGATCGGTTGCAAACGAGGATTAAGTATTAATCCCGTAACTAGGTTCATCTGTGAGGAGGTATTTAAGTCATGAGGGTTTGGGGGGTCAGGTTCAGGTCCTTCACTCAGTTGACTTTCTTTTGATAATACCTCTCAGCAACAAACGATGAGGAGCTTCATTGCCATCTTCACTGTCCTCGCCGGGCTGGTCTCGTTCGCCGTCGCTGAGATCGGAACCAGATCCGGTGATCCCGTTTTTGGCTATGCCGCCCTTGGAGAGTACGCACTGTTTACTGGCTCAACTTCGATCCCTACTCACGGTTTATCTTGTTCACAGTACCACCGGAGGCGGCGGTGGACCCATCGTTCAGGTTTCCACCTTGGCTGACCTTGTGTCTGCCGTTTCTGGGAGTTCCCCCAAGACGGTTATCCTCACAGGTACGCCTATGTCATTTTTTCTTTCTAAGGTATAAACGCCTCGGTAGCTTCTCTCACCGGAAAGGCCTGTGTCGAAATTGGTTCGAACACCTCCCTCGTATGTGTCACTTTATGGGTTTGAGTGGCGGCTCACACAGGATCGGTTAGCTTGGTGCCAACAACGTCACCCTGCATGGTATTGGACTCCGTGTCCTCGGTGTTTCTAATGTGGTCGTCAAGTATGATACCCCCACCAAGCATATTCGTTTTTTTCTGACCATACCAAATCTGCAGGAACCTCAAAATCTCCAAGGTCTTGGCATCCGTAGGTGACGCGATCGGAATTCAGGTAGGAATACTTCCAGCCCTTGTTGCTGATCTCATAGTTCTGATCTTCGAGTAGCAAGCTTCTAAGGTCTGGATCGACCATGTGGATCTTTCTTCTGATAGGGACCATGGCAAGGACTACGTGAGCAGAATGCAATCTAGAATTGACTCGAATCTGACTTCGCTCAGTACGATGGCCTCCTCGATATCACTCATGGATCTACATACGTGACCGTTTCCAACTCTTACTTACACGATGTTCGTCCATTTGTTTGTGGAAACCTTACCACAGCTAACGGTCAAATAGCATTACAAGACATCCCTTGTTGGTCATTCCGACCTCAACGGCAAGCAAGACAAATCCATCACTGTAACCTACGCCTACAACTACTTCACCCGCATTAACTCTCGTGGTCCATCCGTCCGCTTTGGACATTGCCAGTAAGCTCATCTTCTATCCATCTGGTACAATTCTGTACTCACCTATAACCCCAGCGTTTTCAACAACTTCTACAAGGACGTCAGTGATGGAATCGATACCCGAGACGGTGCTCAGCTTTTAGTCGAGAGCAACATTTTCGACGATACTATCAAACCCTTGTTTCCTACGGATAATGGTTATGCTGTTGCCAGGGGCAACGATTTCGGCGGCCGTTCCGACTCTGCTCCCAATGGCACTTTCACCTCCGCTCCTTACAAGTATTCGTTGCTTTCACTCGACTCCGTCAGGTCCAAAGTCCCCTCTAGCGCCGGTGCCACTCTCAACATCTACTAAGCACTAGAAGTACATATTATGTATTACAACTGACCATAGCCACTCCCTTCTGACCAGTCCAACCCGAACAAAGCGTCGATCGTCGAGTTCGAGAATATATACCCGCGTTTGTCCCCAATTTTGACAGCTTTGAATTGAGACGGTATAGATCAGGTGAAGGGCGAGTGAACGCGGTTATCCTAAAAAACCGAAAGGTGGTTGCGTAGCATGATGATGGTGGTAACCTCCCGAAGCCGATCAGATCGATCATCTGGGGTCACCTGGGATGGCGTACACTTCCATACCCTGTTCAGTCCCTTAGTCATCGTCAGCTTCGCCTATCTAGGTCGCCGCTCGCGGTCGACCGGCTCCCCCTCAGATGGAATGGAACAGCAGCAGCAACTTATTCGAAGGAAGGGGCAGAGTTTCAACGATCCTTATCACTCTCTTCCTCTCTTTCTTCGCCATCGCCATGCTTTATACCCTTTATCACCAGTTGGCTGGTGTTCGGGAGAGACTAGAGGCGCTCGATCCCTGGTACGAAGCGCTTGATCAGAACGAAAAACCCATTCTGTGGGACGCGTATGTCGAAGGGAAGAAGCTCGAGTTGGAATGGGGAAGGTTCAAGGTGAGCGAACGGTTTCGCTTTTTTCGTGTGGCTTTTGGCTGTGGTCTCGTCCCCAGCTTTCAGACCTCCAATTCTGCCCCCCAAATAAGAGTTGACGCGTTTACGTCCTGCATGACAGCCTCTATCCATAGCAGTGTCTGATACCCTGCCCACCCGGCCGTGGACGCCAAAACGTTGGGAGGAATTCTCAAAAGAGGAGGAAGAGACGGTGCATGTCAACACGATTATCGTCTTCCCGCTCCAAAGAAAACAGGAGCCGGGTTATGTGGAAGGGGCAGAGGTGGAAGACTACGCTATCGGGACCACCGAATTACGGTGTAGGGGAAAAACCTTCATCCAGTAGACCCTCTTGCCCCTGGTATACCCCAGCTCTTGTGGACCGACTGTGTCCGAGTCCGTACTTTGACTTTACGTTCAAACTTGTGTTGCTTGTCTTCCTACTCGTGAGTCGAATACCTTCAGTTGAGTCCGCATTCTTGTTGTCGTGTTTGTCGACAACCACCACTAGCTTCGTCGTCGAGTTTGGTAGTTTTCAAGCACCCTTTACCACGTATCTTGATACCCTTCAATCACAGACAGATGGAATCCCATACTCAATTCAACGTCACTGGCGTTATCTGTCCCCTTCCCCAGTCCTCCCAGCAGTTGCTCTCTCCTCGTCTATTTTGCCGGGTCTCTCGTATGGCGCTGTGAGTTTTTGCCTTCGACGAGAGCCGGAGTTCCCGAGGCATGGGTATCCGGCTTTCCTCCATTCATACTGTGAGGCAGAGTGTGTATATGAGTGAAGGAGCTCATTTCCCATGATTGGAAGCGGAGGTCAAGTCGCCTTCTTCCGTTGGATTCTATTGCTTGAGAGTTGCATGCGCAGCGGCTGGCTATCTTGTCAACTAGAAGTTACATCGTAGGTTTGACTATCTAATTGGATTATTTGTCATATTTCATGGTGCCCACATCCAGAAATCCTTTTACCTGTCACTTGGTACACGCAAATTGTATTTTTCCTGGCTCAAGTTTGTAGAAGTGGAATTCAACGTCCAACGGGGGGTGGATGTTTTCCTACCTGCCATGGAAAGTCACATGACCGGAGTGGATCGAGTGTTTCCGAGCCCGACTCCGGTTTGCTATTCCGTTCCGTCGTCTCTTCATGTCTCTAGGCCTTCTCACTCGACAATGCTGTCGTTCAGCATTGCAACAAAACGTGGGTATGCTCCGTCGTGGTTTTTTGGTACGCGTGCTAAACACCGGCCTGGTTAGTCTTTGCTGGCTCGCCAGTTCAATACCACCTCGGCTCTCTTTGCTCGTAAGGAGAGAAAGATCCCGGTTCCTACGAAGAAGCAACTGGCTGCAAAAGCGCGTAAGAAGGCTTTGAAAGTTCGGAAACACATCTATGACTCGGAGAAGATCCCGCTCCAGGATGCCATTGCTGTCTTACGGGTAGGAACCGACGAGTTTCGGAAGTTGCGTCGTCCAGTACTGACGTATCCGAAAGGCAGTTGAAGTAGTTCGCCCCAATGCGACTTTGGAACTCGTGATTAAGACCGCTATGCCGAAGGGAACGACGATACCTAAGGGTCGTCTGACTTGGCCTCGAGAGGCAAAATCCCAGTCGGAAGAAAGAGTCCTAGTTTTCGCTGAAGGCCGCCAAGCGGATGAAGCCAAACGTGCAGGAGCCCACATCGTTGGAGGGCTGGAGCTAGTAGATGACGTGAGTGCTTCGTTGAGACCGCCGCGTTCACATCTCACCTCTTCCCAGATTCTCAACGGGCGTCACAACCCGACGACAATCCTTTGTGTGCCGAATCTCCTTCGTTCGATCGCGCCAAAACTCGGCCGAGTGCTTGGTCCAAGAGGTCTTATGCCCTCGGAGAGGCGGGGGACCGTAACCGAGGACATTGCCGGTTATATTCAACGGATGCATGGTTCCGTGGAGTGGAAAGGTGACAAGAATGGGGTAATTCGAACTGCGATTGGCAAGGTGCGTAACCCCAGCATGCGCGTGAGCTTCACTGAGCCTACTCCTACTAGACTGCTTGGTCATCAGAAGAAATAACCAAGAACTTCCGCTACTTCTTAAGCGTCGTCAAGAAGGCAACCGGAAATACACGTAACCTCGAGGCTGAGGCGAAAGGCCAAGTCCGACAAGGTCAGTCAAAGCTAGCACGTTCTATTGTCGGTTGAGGTTAACTCGATACATCTTAGTCAACCCTCTTACTCGTGTCATCTTGAGTTCAAATCAAGGACCCGGAATTCACATAACCGATTTCTAGTCTCTGGGGGTTCGATAGCATTTCGATGCGACTTAAGGTTACTTGATACACGTAATTAATGAGTCGAGATAATCTGAGCGTGTGGTGCGGTATTACGGATGAGCGAAGCCGAACGGAAACTAAATAAAACGATAAGGTAGGTAGAGCCTAGGAAGTGAGAGGCGACTAATCCAGGTCGGATGAACGGCTACGCTCTCGCCGCCGCCGTTCTCGCTTCTCGTCCTTCCTATTTTTGATGTCTTTTTCGAGTTGTTCGTAGCTGTGTTTGACCTTTCTATCGTCCATGTTGGCACCGCGTTTCCCGACATCATTCCCTTTCTTGATCACGGAACCTTCGATTGGTGGACGATACCTCTCGACCTCCCTGTTTCTTGGTGGGTGAGGAAAGATGTCACCCCAAGAAGACTTCCTGGCGTCGTAATACACTTGTTTCCCCTGAGACTTGGGGAAGGTCAGACGCATGATTTTGCCTGGACGAGAACGGTAAGTACAGATAGAGGTATGAATCCGTGAAATATCCTACCGCTTGGTGTGCAAGAGTCAAGGATTATGTGTCCACTACGTTTAAGGGGAGGGAAAACGAGGCGCGGCCAGTGGTATGCGTGCTTCCTTAGAGATCCCTCGATATTCGCCGGGGCATCTGGGGTGTCCCGTTGCTCCACGGCCATTTCCGTAGCTTGGATATTCTCTTCCTGCGCTCGGATGTGTTCCTCGTTTGCGTGGGTATCCGGGAATAATACCAGTGGAGACATCCTTGCATCCTTTTGAGTCTCCTCGTTGGAAATAGAGCCCGTCTTTCCCACGTCGTGAGAACTAGGATCGAACGGAGGTCGAGATCCACGCTGAATTACGACATAGGAGTACCCAATGTCCTCGTGGCCAATCCCTGAATGCTTGGTCTTGCGTACGAACTCCGGTCGTTGGAGCCGCTGTTTGAACCCGCATACCAGGCGGTTGTCTCCTGGATGATAGAGTGGGCAAGCGCCGTCATGTGGACACTGCGACGTGAGTCAGGGGAAGCGCCGTGTTTTTCGAAGTCGTGGGCTTACTGGTGCGACAACGTGACAACCTCGAGTGTCCCAGTCAACTGTTTCCGGGTCTTCCGCTTCCTTGGCCCCCATGTCAAGCAAGAACTGCCTAGCTCGCGCGACGCTCTCAAACCCAGCTGGCGTGTTATGGTCAATTATGACCTATGCTAGGATATTAGCGGATCGTTCGGATTCAAATATATTGTCTGAGGTGCGTACGATGGTGTGAGCACCACTCTCCCACATCTGTTTAACGAGTGCCCTACGAGATGAAGGTAAGGGTATCGACGAAAGTGAGAATGCTGAGAGTGCCATGACGTCCTGCGCTTGGGACCGAGGGATCCGATCATCTTCCTGGAATGATTTTTTCCAGGAAACGATCATGTCATTACGCCTAACGTCTGCACATCGCATGAGAAGATGTCCATCGTAAGGTAGTGAAGAGCTTACTCTGGAGGAGACGTTTGGCAATTGCGACAAAACCCTCTCGTTTTTCGATACCCAGGTAACTCTGAATCTTAGAGTCTCCGAGGGACAATTTTTCCATATCAGCCGCATGAGTCGACTGGAAACCGTATGCCGATGCCCTACACTGTGATGTTAACAACGGCGCGTGTATGGAAGAGGATTCACCAACCAGAGACCACTACCAGTACCGGCATTCCAATCAATCACTCTCTCGATTTGCCAGTTTGGACCGAGTCGTTGTTTAATGTTGTGTAGGACGGAGTAAATGGCCGAGAAGTGGGCTGGGAGGGCAACCGAAGCGAACGCAGTCCCATCCCTCTCTGAATGGCGGTATGCTTGCTTGGACGATCTGTATTTCACGTCATACTGAGAGTCCCACTCGGAGTCGGCAGCATCATCTGCGGTTCCAAATATACGCTTAGCATCCACATGAAGCATGGATTTATCAGAGTCTAGTAGAGTTTTCAGTTCACCGACTGGCAGAATGAGGATATAAACGCACTTTCAATCAGCCGGGTGACAGATTCCTGCAGCTGGTCGGAGAGCACAACTGCACCGATCTTCCTGCTCCCAAACTCTGCAGCAGGAGACTTGCGTGACTCCCTGGAACTGAGCTCCTCCTCTTCTACCCAGCTGGTAGTGGTTATACCCTCCTGCTTGACGAGCTCCCTATGACGGCGACCGGGTGGTTCATGCGCGTTGAACCTATGAGCCATGGTCATATTCGCATTCCTGAGCAAATCTTGGAGGGACGGGTCCAGATCCAATGGCGCATTCGGCATTTGTGACCGCCAGCGTGAGGTTGAATGAAATCCCGAGACATTCCCGGCAAGACTGTGGGATACGCCTCGTAGTGCCACGCTGCGGCCACACTGGGGTCGGAGCATGGAGGTTGGTCGAGTGTGTGTCGGAGGGCGGAGGGCGGGTTCGTGGTGACCAACAGACGCGACCGGATTCGAAAACGTGACTAAGATCAATCTCTCAACCGACGGCAATGGCCCCCAGGAAGGCGGGAGCCGACAAAGAACGCGAATCTGGTGTTGTCGACGACAGACCAATGAAACGAGCTCGCGTCGAGGACGAGGATTCTTTAGATAACGATGAAGAGGATCAAAGAGCACCACAGGTCGCGCCGCAAGCTTCTGACCTCTATCTTGATACGGTGTGTCACAGCTATCCCGTTTCATCCACACGCACTCTCATGCGTATCTTTGCAGATAAGTCGTGCCAAATTAGACTTTGACTTCGAGAAAGTTTGTTCCGTCTCTTTGTCTAACATCAATATCTATGGGTGTCTCGTTTGTGGGAAGTACTTTCAGGGACGAGGTCGAAGTTCATACGCGTATGCTCATTCGATCCACGAAGATCACCATGTCTTTATCAACCTCGAAACCACCAAGGTGGGTCATGACAGAGATCGACCGCGGTCTCTGAAGCACTTAGACTCACACCCTAGGTTTATGTTCTCCCAGACGGATACCTTGTTAATGACCCATCGCTAGAAGACATTGCATACGTTTTGTCCCCCAAGTTCACTAAGGCATACGTGGACCAGCTATCCTCAAAATCTGTGCCGCTCAAGACCTCTTACGATCTCACCCAGAACCCGTATGTCCCTGGATTCATCGGTCTCAACAACATCAAAAAGAATGATCACATGAATGTTATCATTCACGCTCTACTTCACGTCCCCCCATTACGAGATTACCTGCTGCTTGGGAGTTTCAAGGGAAAGGAAACTGAACTGGTGAAGCGGTTTGCGGCGCTGGCGAAGAAGCTATGGAACCCTCGACTGTTCAAGAGTCAAGTAAGCCCTCATGAGTTCCTCCAAGAGGTCGGAAGGGAGAGCACTGGCAAGTTCACCCTGGAGAAGCAGGGCGATCCTGCGGAGTTCCTTGGTTGGTTATTAAATACCCTCCACCGTCACATGGGTGGAACAAAAAAAAGGAACAGCAGTAAGTTACCTCGTGCTGCGCAGCCGTCCGCGGGCTTGAACTATTCTAGGTATCATATTTTCCACGTTCCAAGGACATCTCCGCCAAGAACAACAACAGATTGTTGTCCGTCCAGACACTGAATCTAACGCAAAACCGCAGTTCGACATCGACCGAGGTAAGCATTGGGCGACAAGAGTAGCTGACACTGTTTAAACTTATCTGATGTTAGAGATGAAAACCACCGCCTCCCCGTTCCTATTTCTGGCCGTCGATCTTCCTCCTCCGCCCTTGTTTCAGGATGCGGTCGAGAAGAACATCATTCCGCAGGTGTCGATCTATTCCATTCTCGCGAAATTTGACGGTATGACCGCCCAAGTAAGTCGTGGCTTCATTCCCGGATCCGCGATGCATTACCAACGCTTTTCAGGAAAATGCGGGCATTCTGAGACGATACAAGTGTCAACAACTCCCACCGTATATTATTCTCAACTTTAGACGATTCGCCAAGAATATATTCGTTGAGGAAAAGAATCCGACGATCGTCAATTTTCCGCTCCGCGGGCTTGACTTTCGGGAATGTACGTTTTGGAGTGTACATCGTGTCTACATTCGCTTATCCAGACCTTGACACTTCAGACCTAGACGCCCCGCCGAATCACCCGCCTACTGTATACGATCTTATCGCCAATGTAACCCATGAATCTACAGCTGGAACGACACGTGACAAAGAAAATACGGTTTATAAAGTACACCTCCGAGCGGGTGGAACAGACGACGATTGGTACCAAATACAGGACCTTATCGTAGAAAAAACCAGGAAGGAAATGATTTTCCTTGGAGAAACCGTGTTGCAGGTGGGAGGCACCACATTCGCCCGGCGTTTTTGTTTCACTCACAACCCCATAGGTCTGGGAACGAAGAAGCGTGTCTTCGAAAGAAGAAATGGATGTTGATAAGTAGATTACACGTTCGGTCAGAGAAGTAAAATATGTAACCAAGTCCTTCTATGCCGTTCTCTGTATCGACCCCTTGACTTCCTCCGATGAGGAATCTTGGTTCTTTGATGACTGTTCCCACTTGGCGACGGATGATCTAGACTAGGTCGTTAGTTCGCGTCCCCCAGCCCATCAGAGCCGGTGTGGAAATACGTACGTGGGATTCTCCGCCACTAAGCTACCGTCCACCATGGGTTTGAATATCCAGATCCCCGACACGATTCCTGAACGTTACAGACGTGAGCGAGATTAGTGAAAGAATAATAGGGACACGTCACACCTGTGAGAGCGGCCACGACCAATGGACCAGGGGCGCGTCGAAACATGATGGCGGGCGGGGGAGAGAAGTCTTGCGTGACCCAGACGGATGCAGTTTGCTGATCCCGCCGTCGCAGCGGAGTTCGTTCGACAAGTGGAAATTCCCAATTTGGCACTTCCATTTTTGCACAAACACTGGTAAACACATTCTCGCTTTACGACCCTGCGGGTGCGGTTTGATTCGGAATAGTAGGGAAGGGGGGGTTCACGTTACGATTGCTTAGTGTTGATAGTTACATTAGTATTAGATAGGGTAATGTGTGTTATCTTGACCGGCGCCGCGGTATTTGTCTCCATCGTCTCCATCTTTCTCCGTTAGACCGGGATTCCGAGTTGAGCGAGCGTCTGTCGCGCCGCTTCCTCCTTCGCCGCCATTTTCTGAGATGCTGACGCCGATCCATAGGGTTTGCCGTGGACTGTGCGTGGAAAGATCAGCAACCACGCTCGAGAAACGGAGATCTCCTCCACTTGCTTTTGCAGACCACGGACCAGGTCAGAGAGTGAGGGGGCCCAGAAGCCGACTCTTCCCAGCTCAGCGTACAGGCTTCGTTGTTCCCGATTCCTTGCAAGTCTGTAGAACAATTGTTATAATATCTCAGCCGTCCAATCACGAGGACTGACAATTATTTAAAGTCATGACATATCCTGCATGTACAGCGGGGTTTAGCATCGCGATGGTCGAACCAGAGTAGAGGAGACAGAGCATACGAGCAGACATTGCGTATTGTGTATGTGATTTGTTAGTTCTTGATATCTGTGGTTCGATTCACTGGTAGGGAGCAACCCAAGGTTTTACGCCTCGCTTATATACATCTCACGAGCGACCAAAAGTCTGGGATAGTCGGGTTCGAGATTTCAGCCCCGACATCGTAATCGAGCCGTGAACGGGAAGAAACAGATCCCGGTTAGGCAACTGAGAAACCGGCGTTTTTGTTCCAGGATTCTCGAAGAGGCCACCGCCCGGCACCACAAGCCACTGTGGTGATGGAATTCCAGAAGCGGCAGTGGATCCACGCGATGCAAGTATGGAAAGGACAGGACAACAGATGGTGCCGGCAATCCTTGGCCGCCCTAGTCACTCTTCCGGGTCGAAGAATTCGCGCACGATTAGATCCAGTGCCGCCACGGTCGGTGGCCGAGAAAATAAAGACCGAAGTGGAGACGTCCGGGAAGAAGACTGGAATTCGAGCACGAAAGGCGTCTGCGGAATCGATTAACCTGCAGAGACACTGCCACTGAAACCTTTCTTGAGGCGGGAGTCACGAAACGGCGCTCAACAACTAGTGGGTCACCCTGACCGATGGTGGGTTCTCCATCAGATACTGCATGGGACGTCTCCCCCTTACCTACTCGCCTCCGTGTGTGAACCTGATCTGGTCGTTCGCCCATCATAGGAGCGGGGGTTCGTGATCGCATGCCGACTCAATGGTGATGAGGATGTGCGTGGCACGATATAAATAAAATCGAGTGGAGATTACATACAAACATTTACGAGAATGGAGGGGGATAGATAGACAGAAAACGAACTACCGAACGCCATGATTCCGGATCGGTATTGAGGTGGAAAGCGAACCGAATGCCGGCCACTGAAAAATGCCAGGGTCGCACAGTCTACGACGCCGTGGCATCAGTCTCTTGCTCCGCCAGCGCAGCGAGTGCGTTCTTAGCAGCAGCGGCCCTGGCATAACGCTTGGTTAAGCCGGAGCCCGTACCCACTTTAACGCCATCCACTGTTCGAGGTCAACGGTCAGTCGGATCATCCACAACTCGTCCCGGATTATTCCCTTACATTTACAAGTCGAGGTCCACACGGCCTCGTGTTTTCGACCAGTCTCCGTGTCTACCCAGCTCAAGGACTTGAGCTTTTTTTCTTTCTGCAAATCTATGAAGTTGGAAATCAATAGATCAGGCATGTGCAACATCTGTCGGGGGCGATACCCACAGATGTTAAGGTCATCAAGCGCTAAATAAACATAGTAAGCGGATAAAAATCTGGCGAGCTGAACGTTGGGTGCGTACGAGAGGACATCGTTGTGTTCGGTGTGGGTCTATGCTGAACGACTCAGCTGCTCCTGGGGCACTTATATCCATAGGTACATGGTGGTTTGTGCAGTTTTTTACGCGATGGCCAGGATGCAGCTAGCCATGACGACAAAGATCCAGGCTCAAAGGACTCCCTTGGTCACAATCCATCGTGGAGTTGGGGCTCGACAGGTGAAGGTGTCTGGGACGAGAAAAATTAATCTAGCGCAAACACCGGCTCGTGCTGTTGTTTATTGAATCCTCGCTGAGGAGGTCTGGTGAATAGGTTACGGAATTTCCATAGAAGTTAGCTGTGGCTCGAAAGAGAGGGTATCTCGACGTTGAAGAACACATTCGAGGTCGGTCTACGAGCTGTCGTCTCGCTGCGGTAGTAGGGGGCTCCTGCTAATGACGATCGCGACGGCAGACTCCGCGACGTAAGTGGCAGAGATTAATCCTCTGTGGAGCCTTTACGATGCATAAGATTAGGTATTAGATATGGTTCGAGAAGCCAAGGCCACGGAATAGGTACCCACGTGGCCGGTACCAACACCAAGGTCCCGGCGAGGGTTGAATGAGAAACGCGAGGGTTTACCCGGTCCTGCAGAAAAGTGCGTGTCCGCCGACGGAGGTACCAAATGGAGCCACAACTTTGGACAGTTACAGGAACGCGCCAAAGCCACGATTCGCCTCGGCCCGGGTGAGATGCCGCAAGTCCACCAATGCTCATACCGTCCGCTTGGGGTGCGGAGGACTTTACCGCAAAGCGGTGTATGTAGCGATAGGGTGATGGGTAACGAGGTAAGCGAGTACCATTGTGGAAGGAAACCCGCTCACAGACGTGCCCAAGATGTAAGTGAAACAGCCATGATAAGAGTCGCTCGAAGTCCGCACATATTGTGACTGTTACATTCCGGTCCCGATAACTGGTGGAATTAACAGTTGGGACGGGATTCCGGTGTGGGGAATTTGACCATGTCCTCGACGCGTTTGATGGCCGATTTGGTAGATTAGCGCAAGCCATAGGCCTGGTGGAAGGTGATCAAGATCGGGTTGCGAGGAGATGGTGAGCTTGTAGACGTCAAGATTTGACTATTAGCGATCGAACGCGAGGCATCCAATACTCGTGGTGGTCTAAGATGGATGTGGAAATACTTGATACGCGTTGAAAATGAACCGCGTTAGCTCATTCCCACTCAAAAGTGCGGGACCAACGTAGGTTTCGGCGGAAGTTCCCCTTGACAAATCCGACTAGCGACTATCAGTTACGGCGACAATTAAGAGGGTCGAAACGAATCAGATTTCATGAGAAGATGTTAGCTGCTGTACCGAGATGATAGGTAGTCGAAGATGCTCTCATCCGTCTAGACGTCTCCGATTAACTAGGGGTACCCGTTTCATGGCTAGAGAGAAGATTTGCCAGTGTCATTCCGGCCGCGGCCTCCTGAGCACCTCCCTTGCTGGAGCCGCTGCCTTGGCCAAGCAGCGAACCATCAACTATAGCGATATAGTCAATCCGACGATCGCCACACCAAACAAAGTCACCGTACCGAAGCAGTCTGAGTGCCAGTTCGGTTTGTGGCGAGGACCACCAGCGATGTAAGTGTTCCAGACTAGCCGATGGGTACCCCCGTGCGCCTGGAGCCAATTGTTAAGTTGCATCCTATTGTCTGCTGACAGAAATGAGCGGAAGTCCGAGTTAATGAGAATCACAAACCACATACGACGAGGGCTTAGTCTCTGTGAGCGGTTGGACATTGGAGCGGTGTGAAGAGTCATGAAGAGAGAAAGAGGACGTGGCTCACAGTTAGGAAAATACACAGAAAGAACAGCCCCAGCGAGAATTCGATAGGATCCTAGGATACCAAGTACTTGGGTTCGCGGGCGGCCATCCAAAAGTTTTGAAATTGGATATCAAGCGAGAAACAACATAGCGGTGTTGTTTAAGTGACATCGCATACGACGCCGACTGACCAGCGTTGTATTTCTACTAAGCGGTGGGGTTACCCTTTGAGTGTAAGCCAAGGGGTGTATCAAGGTTTTGATTGTGGCTGAGAATTGACTGGCCCAAGGCTGAAAACGGAAAGTTTCCTTTGTCCAACTAGTCCCACGCAACAACACCACCGCCGTTGCTATCGTCGTCCCTCCAACCTCCCTCCACATCGCCACCGCCGCCGCCGTCTTCGTCGCCGTTGGTATCTCCCTTCGTTCCGTTTCTTGACTATTTGCCCTTTCTCAGGCGCAATTATCTCTCAAGAGTACCCACAACCTCCTCCGTCAGTTGCCTTCCAACTTGACCGTTTTTTGCCGTTCGGTTCACCGCTCACCGCCTTTGTTTCTCCCAGAACTCCCAGAACTACAGTTCCCCGCGGAAAGGACCATGTCTCAGCAACAGAGTGACATTCAAGAGAGGATCGCCGCAGCCCGCCGCGAAGCCGAGCAGCTCAAGGAGAAAATCCGTGCTAAACGGGAGTCTTCCGCAGATACCAGTCGTTCGTACCGTTCGTTTGCATTCCGTTCCGAGTCCTAACCTTCCCCTTTTCGAAAGTTCGCGCCATGGCCGCTGAGGTCGACCCACTTCCACGGATTGTGATGCGCCCACGAAGGGCACTCAGGGGCCATTTGGCCAAAATTTACGCCATGCACTGGGCGAACGATCGCCGGCACCTCGTTTCTGCTTCCCAGGACGGTAAGCTCATCGTCTGGGATGCCTACACAACAAATAAAGTCCATGCCATCCCCCTACGATCGAGTTGGGTCATGACCTGCGCCTACTCCCCCTCTGGAAACTTCGTCGCCTGCGGTGGTCTCGACAATATTTGTTCTGTCTACAACCTGAACAGCAAGGATGGAAGCAACGTCAAGGGTGCTCGTGAATTGAGCGCTCATTCCGGTTATCTCAGTTGTTGCCGATTCCTCAATGATCGTCAGATTGTCACCAGCTCTGGTGATATGACCTGCATGCTCTGGGACATAGAGGCCGGTGTCCGTGTTGTAGAATTCAGCGACCACACTGGAGATGTTATGAGGTGCGTGTACTGTTCAGGTCGTTCCCTCTTGCGACCGAGTTGCTCATATTTTTGGCCAAATCTAGTTTGTCCCTTGGCCCCAATCAGAATGTCTTCGTATCTGGTGCTTGCGATGCAACTGCCAAATTGTGGGATATTAGGAGCGGCAAGGCTACTCAGACGTTCACTGGACACGAGTCCGATATCAACGCTGTTTCGTAAGCAAGCTCCCTGTTTGATCAGCCGCCATTCCAACTCATATTTGTCAAGATTTTTCCCGAACGGCGACGCATTTGCCACCGGCTCCGATGATGCCTCTTGCAGGCTCTTTGATATCAGGGCTGATAGGGAATTGAACGCATTTACACACGATAACATTCTTTGTGGTATCACTTCGGTTGCCTTTTCCATCTCTGGGCGTATCTTGTTTGGTGGATACGATGATTGGACGTGCAATGTTTGGGATACGCTCAAAGGAGAGCGCGTCGGTGTCCTGACTGGTCACGAAAACCGTGTCAGCTGCTTGGGTGTCAGCTCTGATGGTATGGCTCTCTGCACAGGCAGTTGGGATAGTACTTTGCGAGTAAGTGGGAAATGTCCTCGGTATCAATCAATCACTGACTCGTTCGCTTCACCAGGTATGGGCCTAGACATGTAGTTGCATCTCTTATAATACCCTCACCGTTTCTTTGCGTTATCTCATTTTTTTCGTATTGAGAGCTTTTTATCCCGTTCGTATCTCCTCTCCACCGTGCTCTCCTGTTCACTCTAGAGGGGCGCCCCTCGAGTCGGTCGTTTCTCTACCTCTTTCCTCTCGCTCCGTAAAACTAGCTGAAGACCTACCTATGATTCTTGTGGTATACATTTTCCAACCGGGCCCATATCCTACCTTCCTTTATATCTCTGTCGTCTCCTCTCTTTTCCCAGGACAGTGTACGCATCATCAATGACATCTTTACTGCTCTTTTCTGGGAAGTTATTTCGGCCAGTGCCTCGTGTCCTACCGACGTGTTCCACAACGAATCCGTCACAACTCCCGATTGGCGTTGGCGGCTCAACGAGTTTACCTCCGTCCTCGACTACCCTCGTCCTCACCAAATGTCTGAAGCTGAGGACAGGAAGGCAAAGACTGCCCGCGCCAAGGCCATTGTTCGTACTCTTCCCAACGAGGTCAAACTCCCGCTGTTTCTGACAATTACCGACTCAAACAGCTCAAGAAGAGGCAACAAGCCACAAAGTCAGACAAGAGTCCTCCACCATCGAGGACGTTCACCCCGCTACCGCAAGACCCCCCTTCTGCGGATTCACCCACGACCCAAGTCGGTGAAACCCAGAACGCGGCAGACATGCAAGTCTCATTTGTTTAGAAACTCCGCAGCCGAGGCGTACTCACACTTAACTCGTGTACCCAAAATCTAGATTCGGAGAGGCCTCCGAGAAGGACGAAACGTGGTTGAACTCCTTATCACGAGTGAATGACGTTCCTGCGTCTCTTTTCATTCCTGGTGTTTCTGAACAGGGTTCGGCATCGCCTGCACAGCACCCTCATGATGAACCCCCGGTGACTTCGCCAACGCATAACCTCTTGCAGAGTCTACGAGCCGAACTGCAACGGCACCAGGATA
>Ga0307512_10001463_pt1 | contig 33331 bp, 37 predicted proteins | sample 14_EM_MG_FD_200267 | JGI IMG/M metagenome (GOLD analysis project Ga0307512, IMG submission 200267) | Populus trichocarpa ectomycorrhiza microbial communities from riparian zone in the Pacific Northwest, United States - 14_EM | ecosystem: Host-associated > Plants > Roots > Unclassified | place... | reverse complement strand
GTACGACTTTGAAAGATATTCTGATTCTTGTTCTCTCGATACGCACTTCGAGTTCAGTTCCGCAACATCCATATCACCTGCGCTCGACCCCGCCCGAAAAAAAAACACACCAGCAAATCATGCATACACAACCACCTCAGGCATATCAGAGCGGATCCAAATGAAGGTGATTGGCAGGCGCTTCATCAGGTACGTCAATCATTGGAACACAGCAAGAACGCAGACACCAGGTAGTGCACCGCGACTCTGCCAATGCAGTCACCAAAAATATGACCCTAGATGCACATTTAAAAATTGTCAAGAGGACTAGATGCAGCACAAATGAGTAATGGCATGAAGTTGGATGCGGGTATATCTATACCGTCGTTAACATCCATCAATCATCAACTGTGTAAGATAATGCGGGTGTACGTCAGAAGCTACTCAACGTATTTATCGCTGCCTGTAATGCGAAACCTCCATGGTCAACCAAGGCATTTGTCCGCACATTCAGCAAAATCAAACATCATGATGTTGTCAGCTCTGGGAGTATCGTGAATGAGTATCTTGATAAGCATCCCGGTGAGTGTATGAAACCGACGTCAATCACCTTGGAGGAGGCTATGGAGGTATATATCGTTGAGGTAATAGCCGTATCTCATTGTTGGAAGCATCAACAAATTTCTTGAACATATTCAAGATGTCAGCTACGATGGCAAGGCAAGGATGTCGTGTAAAGCTGGAACTGTCCTACATGCGCCTGGCCTTGGACATGGCCAAAATGGCAAAAAGGGGGCTTTCGCGCAGCAAAATAGATGAAACGCAATACCTGCAGAAGGAACCTTGCACCGAGGTGCGAGAAGTAAAGAAGCGGGTTGTTCACTTTCCTGCGCATGAAAAAGTGAAGGCTGCCAAAGTAAGACGCCTGGCTATGATTTGTCAAAACCACACGCCTGGATGCCTTTCTTGCCAAAATGGCACATCAAAAAATCCTCCGACAAGCTAGGGACGCGAAGGATCAGATGCACCTCCGTGCAACCCACGCAGGCAGCCGACTCTAGAGCCAACTGCAGACCCGCCACCACGTCTGCCCGGAACATCACCCACCTTAACCGCGAAAAATTCCGGTGCTCACCATCTGGAATTCATCTATTTACCGGCCAGATATGCTTACCCAGATTTATCCCTTTCCTGTGCTGCATCTTCTAGCCTTGATTCATCTTCCCACAATGGCAAGCATGATACAGGTTTTGATCTTGTTATGCTGCCTGATTAGCGAGGGCAAAGGGTCTGGGTAACCTCCATGCGGTGCGGGTTTGGACCGGAACAATGGTCTGGTTCAGTTCCAGAACCGTCCAAAGAGCCGGCTCGCTGCATCCTGGCCGTCCACACCCAGCACTGTATCTGTCAACCCCCGGTCTCGGCGGTTTTGGCTCGACCCGTCTGGTCCAATCTCCAGTTTCGCATCACGGGTTGCTCTATTTATGGTGGCACTCAGATATCCCACTGATGATCATAGAATATCAATGATGGTACCTGGTTGTTCCTTTTGGATGTACTGGCCGCCTTTGTAATCAAAATATGTAGACAAAGGCTCCCTGACCCATCCTGGGACTGAGCATCAACGGAGCGTCAACAATTTCAGGTTTTGCATCCTGGGTAATCAGAGTGGGCATTGGTTGCAGATAGTCATAACTGAGGTATTGGCCTCCTTAATAGGCAAAAGGAGAAGCGACAAGCTTACTGCCCTATCTTGAAAACGAGCGTCATAAGAGCATCAACGATTTAAGATCTTGCAGGTTGGGTAATCTAAGCAGAGCAAGATTGCAAACCTCTATTAAGGAGGAATTGGCAGCATCTCTAGGCAGAGAACCAAGCAACATTGCCACGACAGCCTCTAGGATAGTATCGACTCAGTTCATTTCCAATGCTGCAACGAAGAGTCCATGACCGTTTTAGTCTAAAATACTATCAGAACATGGTATACACACAATAACCGATGCATCCCGCTTTGATTACTCATGATGAAAGGCCAAAAATTGTGCACACTCCATTGATGCTCATTCTCATGATGGGGCATGGAACGTGGCTGTATCCCCTTTCCCAATGAAGGCGGGCAATACTTTGATTATGCATAGTAACGACCGAATCGCTTCTGAATCACCTGACTTACAAGATCAAACATCATTGATGCTCCGTTGACGCTCATATTCAGCATGGGGCACGGATCGTGTGCCTCTCTCCTTTGCCAAAATGCCAGCCAATACCACATTTATATATGGCCGCAAGCGATCAGCACTCACATTACCAATGATTCAAGACCAACACTCGTTGACGCTCTGTTGACACTGATTTCGCCATGGGCATATCCACAATATGTTATGATTTGATTTGGCCTTATATATCATTGATGGTGTTTTGGCAGCCTTCGTACCATTTTCATGTACTTTCTCCATCATCAATACATTGTTCTTCAATAATACATATAAATATATTCTATAAACTATACTTTAAAGTGTTCACTAATTGTAGATGATAATACACTCAAAAATCACATTCCATTGAATCAATGCTCATCTTCACAGTCAGGTTCGCCCAAATGGCTGCTGTCATCGGCAAAGGGATGTCGGCTGCATTACCACGCAGCAGTTAGTGTACTAACCAGTGTATGTTCCCTCATCAGCCAGCAAATCTAGATTGAAATCTTTATAATGCTTGCGATCTTTGGCATATGCATCAGGATCGAAAAATTGAACACTGGGTAGAGGAGTATGTATATACACATATCCAGGTGGCACACCTTCGATGGTTGATAAGAGCGCTGCCTCAGTGTTGCCAGGTGGGACAGGTGGTGTTTCGGGTTGATGCTGCATCCATTATAGTGTCGGCTATCTGATTCGCTCTGGGGGAGGTGCACCCATGTCTTTGAGTCTCCAACATGTCTGGGTATTCTGTGCTGTGCTATTTTGGCAAAGGAGATAGCTGTCCGTCTGATTTTCCGAATGCATAGCCTGGTATCTTTCCATTGCCGCCTACACATTTTTATGATCAGCACACTCAACTCCCCGCTTCTACTCATCTCAGACTTCGGTCCGAGGTTTGTTGATTAGGAATTGCGTTTCCCTTATCGCGGCACACGAATACCATCATTTGGCCATTTTGGCCATATTCGAGGCCAGGCGCATGTCAGACTGTTCTAGCTGTACCCGACCTCCTTGTCTTCCCATAGTTGCAGCCATGTTGAAAACCTACAAGAAAATTGTTGCTGCATCTACATATTGGATTCAGCTATTACCCCAACCATATACGCTTCCGTAGCATCCTCTATGGTGGTTTAAGCCTGTTTGGTCCACTCTTGGTGATTCTTATCACCAAAGTCTGCCGCGAATCGCCCAGAGCTGACACCATCACGATGTTCACTTTGGGAGTGGGTACGGACTAATGCCTTGGTCGAGCGTGGAGGTTTCCCATTACGGGCGACAATATATTGGTCACCCAATTCTCTACATGCTGCTGCTGTATGTCATATCATTAGTTGACGACCGTGTACCTCGTTATGACTTCACCAATATCCGATCGCATGTTGCTTCTTATTCTTCCTGCTTCAGGTTAAACAGACTATTTTTAAATGTACGTCCATGGTCCTATTATTGTTGGCTCCATTTGCACCGCTGCGGTGAACAACGTGGGGTCTGCGTTGTTGTTGGATCTCAGCGGATGGCATATTAGATGCAGCATCCGTCATTCTGCTTTATTCTGTTCCACTCTCACTTTGCAGAGGTGTTTGTGAAGCTGTGATTTGGTGCTGTGGAAGTGAAGAGATGCTGATAACGACACGAAGTGGAATGTCCTGAGGAGGAAAATTACAAAAAGAAGTGGGAAGTCCTGAGGAATATATATTTTGCTTCATGTCAAAATGGCATGTGTAACAGCTAACTTGCTTGTTCTACACTAGGTGAATCCTGTTGCACATAGCTGCCCATTGCACGGGTTGCCATCCATCCTGCGATTTGCACCAAGTAGGTCCGATGTTGGGTGTTTGTTCACAGAGATGAATCACAGTGAACGATCGCGGAAATGTCATCTTTGTGCGATAAAAATGGTCCAGTCTTCAACAGAAAGGACGTCTGCTGACGTTTGTCTCAAGAAATCCTTCGGATCCTACATGCAACAGACGCTAAACACCATGTCATGATGTGCGGATCGCATTGCAATGTGCAATGTAGTGACGGTCACAACCAAGATTTTGCTTTGTTCAAGTCGATTGAGCTTAGCAACCTCAACTTTAAGGACTCAGCTTGCGTCGATGTGGTCCAAATCTTGCAACATCCAACATGTTGTGTATGAACAAAGTCTACACAAAATTCAATGGTCAATGCTCCGAAAAGGAACCTTTCACCTCTACCAGCAGGTACATACCGCACATCGACATAGCACTCCACACAATGATTTCGTCAAGCAAATGAGGACAAGAGCGGCTTCGAAGCAGAATGGGTCCGAGCCATTGGAGCACTGTGCAGCTTGTAATCAAACTGAAGCTTGCAGTGGGGAAATAACGAGACACTGACTTCTTAAGCAACAAAGAGAAGAAAAAAGGATTGAGCATTATCTGGAGAGGGAGACTGCGGTGGGAAGAATGCAAGTTGAAGACGCAGAGACAGCAATTACACAGGTTCAGGATGATATGAGAAATGGTGAAAAGACGGGATTGACAACCACCAAGCCTGAAACAACATTTGAGCAGATGTTGAATGCCATCGGAGATAGTCCAAGCGATCTTACAAGTTCGGACTAAATGGAAGATCTGGAAGACGAAGATGATGATGAGGAAGATCCTCCGGGGGGCAAGCTTGGCGAAGATGACAAACTAGGCTGGGTGTTGGGAACAATCTCTGAAAGGGTACAGTATCAGATGGAGCGTTTTCGGTAGAAGCAGATGAAGCTTGACAAATAGACAGAAACAGGTTGGGGAGACGCGGAAGGGGACTTCAGTAAGAAGAATATGAAGTTCAGAACGAACGAACTGAAGGTTCCGGCTGAAGTTCAACCTTGAACGGCACATGATGCAGCGTCATGTGCACCGACTAGTGTTGAGAACTGGTGCGGGTATGCTGCCAGTGCTGCAGTTTTTGGCCAGCGGTTCGGTCCAGTTCTGTTCCAGACCCAGCTGAAAACCCAACCCACATGGTCTTGGCGGAGTTGTTTCCTGGTCCGGACATAGACCCATGGTTTTTCGGGAGGATTCGAACTGGCCCGCGGTTCCATATGCAGCTTTCTACAAATTGGACAGTTCTCTGGGTGCAATTAAGTTTTTGATTTCTGATCGAATCATGACATGATCAGTATGTAGATTGTGCAGTGTTAGCAGCTATTTCACCACACCCATTCAGAATTGCGATGCGACCAATATTCATTGAGTCGCTGTGTAATCACGTCAATGTTGATACAAACTCAGCGGGGTTTCAATAGCGACACAATTAATACTGGTCGCATCGCAATTCTGAAACCGGCAGGTAAAACAGCGGTTAATTATACACATTCTATGTACTGATCATGTCACGATACAATCTGAACTCAGATACTGGATTGGAGCTAAAGTTGTGTGTTTGAAAATGCCGGAGTGTTGGTGGTAAAACCGGCCCAATCTCCATGGTCCAGGTTTTCGTGTGGTAATACCAACTGCAACTGTCCGGTTCTGGGTTGCAAATGGAACTAGAACCGCTGAGAGAATTTGGACCCATTACTAACACTAGCGCCGACGACATTTTGTGAGCCTGTGGATACTCTTGATAGCTTCCATAGAAAATTGTGAATGCTGCAAGTGACTTCTCGACCGGTGAGTACTCATATAAAGCTTGGTTCGCAGAAACTGCAGACACAGGAACATATTTCATCCCTCCCGCCTGCCCCAATGCCCGATTCATCTCGGCTTTATTATGCAAAGTATGTCGAACTTGTGAGCTTTCACCCCTGCATATCACGTCCCAAGCTAATTACAATATAGAAATCTGATTCCGGCAAAGACGTCGTGACGGCCCCTGCGTCGCTGCAGGAATGATTAGGCAAATTGGCATTTGCGACGATGTATCAATTTGAAATCAAATACCTGTACCTATTTCGCTACGTGTCGGCTGGTACTTGATGTCAGTGACTGAATTGTGAGACATGAAAATTTGCCTATGCATGTGCAAGCGTCTGAATGGCAATACAAATGTTCTAGACTTCAAATCTCATTGACTGATGAACAATGAATGTGATATCATCATGCACATTACTGTTAAGCGAGACAATTCACACTACATTAGATATGAAACTCACTAACAAAATATAAGTGAGTGATATCATACGACTCATACATGGAGTTAGTGTTAGCAACGGGTCCGGGTAACACGCCAGCGGTCCGGGTTTAGACCAGCGTTTCGGTTCGATTCGGTTCCAGACCCAGCCAAGGATCAGACCCGCGTTGGCTTGGCGGGTTTGTTACCCGGACCGGACATAGAAGTGCGGGTATTTGGCCGGGTAGGAACCGGACCGCGGTTCCAATTATACGCTTTGTACTCCTTCGGCTCCAATCATGTAATCGAGTTCTGATAGTATCACAACATGATCAGTACGTATATTGTGCAGTTTTTGTCGCTCTTTCACCTCCTGCATTCAGATTTGCGATCCGACTGATATACGTTGAGTGGTTGTGAAATGATGGCTGATTATGAGCGAAATTGGCGGGTTTTCGATCACGACTCAACAAATGCTTGTCGGATCGCAAGTCTGAAAGCGTGAGGTGCAAGAGCGACAAAAACTGCACAATCTACATACTGATCATGTTGTGATACAATCAGAACTCAAATACTGAATTGGAGCCAAAATGGTCAATTTCAAATGCCGGGTTGTTGGAGGTAAAACCGCCCCATTTCTGACGGGCCAGGTTTTTTGTGTGGTAAGACCAGTTGCCACGGTCCGGGATCGGCTGGAACCGGACCCGGAACCGACCCGGCAATTTGGACCCGTTGCTAACACTAGATGGAGTGGTCAAAGCTCAATGCAAAGAGGCATGAATGATAACCATCGTGCTGCATACAATCACTCATCCAACTGCATAACTCTCTACACAGACCTAGAGCAGATGGTCGAGATGTTGAAAATAGCCTATAGTAGGTCATGGAAATCGCGGTGAATGAGCTGGATGAGCAAAGGTGACGAAGTCGGGCTGAATATATCAAGAACTAGGGTACACATTCATATGCAGTTAATTGCCGACCGAAAGCGCTGGAACGTGATAGGCCAAAATCATTTATCACTCAGAAAATGTTTCTAGTGGTTGATCTGAATTTGAGAGGCTTGGAAGCTTCTGGATGCAAATATTTGTACATAGAAATGATTTATTGGCTGCCAATAACGACTATATGGAGTTTTACATACAATTGTTGAAGTGTAGCATCCACAGACTGTTAGTATGTTATTAAGTTGAGTGTCAACGGAGGGTCAACGATTTTTGGTCTTACATTCTCGCCGAACACACAGCTGCATAGTCACATCGGTCCAAAGCTATTGTATTGGCTGTGGTTGTAGGCAAAACGGATAGTAACACGCTCGTGCACGCATCCTGGAAATGAGTGTCAATGATGCGTCAAGGATTTTTGGCCTTGTGAGTCTGATAATCAAACAAAACACATGGTTGCTGTAACACATAATCAAAGTATTGGCCACCTTCAAGGCCAAAAATGCTCACGTCAACATCGCTACTATCTCTTTCAAATAAGTGTCAACGGAGAGTCAATGATTTGTGTTCAGGCATCTTGGGTGATCGAACAGCTTTGTGACAACATTAAGCTATAATCGAAGTGTTGGCAGCTGTTATGGGTAAACATGCCAGGGACTATATCCCTACCACCTACTAAAAATGAGTGTCAACAGAGCATCTACGATTTTTGGTCTTGCATCATGCAAACTGAAAGGGCTGTGCATTGGTGTCAATTCATAATGAATACATCGGCCGCCTTGATTGGCAAAACTGCTACCGACGATATCGCTAACACCTGAAAATCAGCGTCAACGGAGCTTCAACAATTCTTGGCAATGTATCTTGCATGATGAAAGAGCTATGCGACCCTGTCAACCGATAATGATCGTCTTGGCCACATCTATCACCAACAGTGCAACGGACAGTATCGCTACCACCTCACAACAATGGAAGTCCACGGAGCGTCAACAATTTTTGCTCTTGCATCATGGACACTCAAAACGCTGCCCATCGGCATTAACCCATAATCGATGTATCTCTTAGGGGGGTGCTCCAACCACAAGTACAAATACTTATGCACGGCCCTAGACCCTAATCATTTTTATTGAAGGTCCATTTCTTGGGGATAGGCACTGATCGTTCTTCCAACCTTTTCCACCGTAATCAACCTGACGTCTCATGGCTTCCTTTCCTATCTTGCGGCCAAGCACAACGCTGGCACTCGCCCCATTGCTTTCTTCACTTAAGCTGAAATGATTCAAGTCCCTCGGTTCAAACTTTCCAGTTCTTCTGTGCTTTAAGCTTTATCTTTGTAACTCCCTGGAACGAACTCTTGGGGAGCTTCCGACTGATCTGTAGGTTCCTTCTGGCAACCGTCTATCTGTCTAACTCTGCCTGATAAAGAAACTCCTCTCAATTTTCTAATACTTGATCATGTTAATCATCCTCTGAAGTACATGACTGTTCAGATTCCAATTCTCTCGATCCCTCACTGGATTGCTCCTCCTGAACAGGTATAGATTCGTTAATATGAGACAACCGATCCGGATGAACAATGCCCGGATTGGAACAGGCCACACTAGGTGCTTGATATATTTCTAATTGAATTCGCAAGTTATCAATGTGTGTTACTAATCCTGATTCGAGTCCCACCATGGATGGAAGCCACCACACACACTGTGCCACAAAGATATACTGATTCTTTTTGGCATAATCTTTTCCAGTGAGTATACGATTAGGTCGTGATCGTTTTTGAAAGTAATCGTCATTCCCCTTTCCAGGATAATATTTCTCAATGGTGTGGGGTTGCCGCCACACAAAGCGAATAGATTTCTATATCAATAATAATAGGTTGATATAGGTATCACAATAACGCAATGATAAATAAAGGTGTTCTTTCTCTGGTAGGTATTGCTGATGCCTTTTGCTGCTAGAGCTTCCCCTTCTCATTGCTGCAACGATGTGACCTCGTCATTGAAACTTCTCGGGATGTTACTCATGCGCACCCATATTTCGCCTTCCATGATCATTGATAGCACACTGTGCTGCATCATAAATTTTAAATCAATGCACCCAACACGGATTGCCATGAGTTGCCAAAGTTTATCGTGTTCATGCAGCTGAGGGATTAAAGTATTACGCTCCTGATAAGAATCAGGGCCCAACCACAGGATATCATATATCAGATCATAACATCAACTTAGACATCCCACTCTCGTATGGAAGGTATTCGGAATACGCCTCAGAATCTCACCGCATTGCGCTTTCCACACTCAATCCTATTGTATGTCCTGCATCATAGATTTACTCAACGACCAACTGATACCATGCCAATGTAGATTGAATGACACATATGCACCCTTGTGAAAACAAGCCGCACAGTGCAGTTGCAATTCCATTACACACCAATGTGCGGGGATGCTCCAGGCCTCATTTCATCAGCCAACGTCATAATCTCTCTGTCCCGCCATAGCTTAGGCCGGAACCATTCCCTTTGACCTGGGAGCGCCCAGTAACCAACATCACACATGGGATTGGGCTTAAGATCCCACGTAATCGCTTTCAACTAACGACTGCCTTGTCCGGGAGTCGGAGTCATCTCCAGTTCAATCAGACTTAATCCCGCTGGTATCTGGAAAATATATCTGGTTGAATACAACACGCTCTGGTGGGTTTTACCATTTTTCATCTGGCAGTGTTGTTGCATCATCTTACGTGAACCCGCTAGAGGTCGAAATTCCTCTTTTCAATCGACATGTGTCCCACTCATATCCCGCTAAAGGTCATCGTGACTGAAAGTTCTGGGGATGCCAAGGGTAGATGTTTTGCATGACAGATGACCCGAAGATTACTGTCAAGTACTCGTCATTGGTTATCCCTGGGTACATAGACACTGCGATGGAGAACCCCCTAACAGTATCGGCTGCCTTTATTGGCAAAGATCCTCCTCAAGATCTCAGGATAACGCTACCACCTCCAAAAGTTTAGCGTCAACGGAGCGAGGACCATGTTTGGTCTTGAATTGTAGGCCACGTAAGGGCTACGGAATGGCGTTAACCCATAATCAACTCATTAACTGCTGTTATATGCCAAGATGCTGTGGCTTTTTCACTACCACCTCCGAAGAATGAGCGTCAATGGAGCGTCAACAATTCTTGCATTTGAATCCTAGACACTCAAAATGCTGTGCATCGCCATGGAGCCATAATCAAGGCATCGGCCGCCTGTATTGGCCAATATGCTACTGACAATATCGCTACCACCTCCTAAACTTAACCATCAACAGAGCGTCAACAATTGTCTTGTCGTGCATCTTGGATAATTTCAGGGCTATGGAATGACATTCTTCTATAATCAATTAATCAGCTGCCTGTATGGGCAAAAATGCTAGTGACAATATGGCATCCGACCCCAACAATTGAGTGCCCACCGGGTGTCAACAATTCTTGGCGGGGCTCAGTAAGCTACACAGCAATAAACTGCGTTACATTGTGACTGAATTGAGTCTTACACGGTCAGTCTTTTCAATATGTCCTTGTATTCAACCTCACAAATATGCATGCAATGTCTCACAGACCTTATTTTTTTGCTTGAAGCTGTAGAGTCAATATTTGAGAACCCGCAGTAGGCTTTACTGTATCGTTACCTTTGGCAGTCTTTCAAGTGTGATTGACCAGGTTTCCAATTCCTACAGCCATGTCGGATTCAAAATCTTTGAACACCTCATTTCTTGAGGTTATGATCTCATCCAAAGATGAACGTCTCTGTATTTGTGGTTTCAGCGTATGTACTGTGCAGATCATCTTCGATGCTTGGTGGTCTTGAATGAATGTAGGCTCGAAGCGGCCAATTGGTTGGAATAATTCTAGACATGCACCTTCATGGTGATTCTATTTACAATGCACAATTGAGGAGACAGGAAACCCTGGCATCATATGTATCGTTTCTCATCAAGTTCTGCTCCATCTATCAGAACATGGGACCAGCTTAACGGGGAATCACTTGCTGCCAATAGCTCACATCGCAAAGTTGAAGGAAGTAACAGAGTCAGAGGTTACTGAATTGACCAGTTGGACGGTTGATGAAACAGCTTTGCCCATCTTGAAGAGGCAAGGAGATCGAGGACTCACATTACTAAGTTACCAGAGGAAGATCATTTTTGATATCCAAGTTGACCCATATTGACCGAAATAACAGGCAAAATGTTCCAAACTGGGAGCTAAGGACTTTGAAACTTCCACATTTCTGCAAGACATGTGGAATCACTACCTCAGGTTAGGATTTGTATCGGCTCATGTTCCATGTGACGCTATATCAAATATATGGCAACAACAGTCATATGAGGCATTAAGCGATGACCTAGTGCTGCCGTCTGCTATGACCCTTAACCACATTTGCCAGATGGAATAAGCACTGACCGTGGATGCAGTGAAGAAGCAATTGCTGTCACAATACACAGTTAGTTTAGCTTTGGACAGATGGGCAACTCCAAACAAACTACCCATACTGTGGGTCACTGCTTACGATAAGGATCAAAATTGGGCATTTCGTAAAGTTGAACTCGCATTGGATGAGGTTGATTGCCTGTTCTTTTTCCCTTTTAAAAGCTTATTAAGGCTGACAGGTCAAGGGCCAACATACTGGTGCTAGGCTAGCCATCGAGTTGAAGTATCAGCTTGATTATGTTGACCTTTCTGACGGCGGTTTGCTTGGTATTACGACTGATAATGCTTTCTCCAATTACTCAATGACATGCAAGCAACAATCAACACTGGCGGCCACTGCAATCAAGTTGCCTGCTTTGAGTAACCACATACCATGCATGGCGCACGTCATACAGCACGCTTTATGTGCATTCAGGAGCAGTCCCGGTGTCCAAGGCCGCACATCAGCAACAACTAGATCTCCTTCATTAACTTTATTTAGTTTTTTGTACCCACAAACTGAAAAAAATGAAATCGAGGTTTCCCTGAAATATGGCATTGCTTTACTGTTCCAGAGTGTTCTTTGAGTTGTGGCGATGCTGTTTTCAAGTGTCATGACCAGTGTACCCACGCTTGCAAATGTGACAACGAGCACTTGATGAACGGTTCACACTTCCTTTGGCAATATCACAAATCATCTCTCGGTATACTTCTACGTTGCCCGATTCAATCAGTCCTCGTGATGATGATAGTACTCGCTCCATACGTTTAATGAAATGTGTAGTTCTTGATTTTAAAGATCCTCATGGGTTAATTTGACCCATGATAGTTACCATCTTGAATTGGTTCATGCGATTTAATGTGTTGATACGAGATTATCAGTAGCTTGCTGTTCGTCGCGGGAGGGTTATGCATCGTTGCGATTATGATTTCACGCGTTTGGGATCAGACTTCAGTAAACCATCAGTTCTATTACATTTACTACTATTATGGTTTATCGACGAAAGCTAAAATAAAATGGCACACAAATGCAACCTTAAATCCGATCACTGACACCATTCCTAACCTCCAAGTGACATCTCACCCTCTACAATCGTACTTCCATCCACTAATCACATATTCTCAATGCTGGTCATGTTGTTGTTTTCGTTTCTGTTGCTATTGCTGTTGCTGCAGGGGACGGGCTTGCTGCTGCTGGCGATGGCTGGCAGAACAGCTAAGAATCGCGTACTAGCTTCAATAGCAGCAACAAAGCTGCTGAGACAATCAAATGAATTGTCGGGCTGCTCTATCAGCTCCTCCAAGACGTAATCAAGCATGTCCTCATCAACGCTGCCCTGATCGTCGTGAGGTTGTGCAATCGCTGGGTCTCTAGGAGTTGAGTGCATACTTCGGCGGATCATCCTGTGGATTTGTCTATCCTGTTGGCTTGAACCTCTGACGAGGAAGGACAAAAATCCGCCTCGAGACGACAAAATACAGCTGTGCGTGCATCATCAACCGCGTGATTGATGATTCTGGTATCGCACTTACGTTGTGCTCCACCTCCTGGACCGAACTCTGGCGGGACCCTCAACTTGCCTGTTTTCCAGGCTGACAGACAATGATGAATGGCCGTTGCGGTGAGGGCAATGAATGTTGGGTTGATTTTATCAATCAATGATCTATCTTTCATTCCCATTTGTCATATGCCATGGAAGTATGTCTGGTGAATAAAGTCCACAATTTCAGTCGCTGCAAATCGAAACTTGCACTCCTCAATTGATCATCTAGACAACGATTAAACAGGATGGGAGCTTTGAACTTACCTCACGAGCATTTGTGGGGCATGTAAACATGTCTTTGGCCAATAGCCAGGCTACCATTTTCCGGATCTCTGTAGGCGACTGTGTTTGAAATCCGTAAATAAAGTCAATTGAATTCTTGCTGTGGTATACCATTGCTGCACGGGAGCAAGTAATCTTTGCGAGAGCCTGATGCATAATGTCATCAATTAAAAAAATCTTCGGGATACATCATCTACCATTGAAATCTAGGCAAGTGGAGGGTCTGAGTTTCTCTTGGCTGGATCAATCCTGGTGATTTCCTCATACCACCAACTGTAACGGGCGGGGTCGAGCGCAGGTGATATGGATGTTGCGGAACTGAACTCGAAGTGCGTATCGAGAGAACAAGAATCAGAATATCTTTCCAAGTCGTACTACTGCTTGCTATACAAGAGAACGAGTAAAGAGAGAAGAAAAGGAAATCCTCCAACACCATCGACACTCTCTTTATATACAATTCGTCTGCCACCTCTCCAGCCATTCTCCATGCTCCAATGTACCATCCGAATCTTATCCCATGATCTTACACACCACTCCGTTATTCCTTATTGTAACAACCACGCCATATCGTCCGACGTCGCAACACCTCTGACCACTTCTTTATCTTACTAAATTATACCGCCACCATCTCGCCGCTTCCTCCGCGTCTTCCAACGTCTCCGCCTTTCCGTAACACAATTCCTTCCGCACCACCCGTATCTTTCTTCTATTATTCCCAGGTATCACCGTACCTGCCTGCGCCGTGACACCAACTATGAATGTGGGTGGTCTTCACCGCATTTGTGGCCAAGGGACTCACAATCATCCCATAATTGATAGCTATAGGCTTCATATGTGCCATGACCAGCGCTGGGACATCTGAATGGGTTGTCCGGGCGTTGTATTCTCCGCCGATGATGAGGCCTGTCACATCGTCAACAAAGCGCTCATATCGCCACACAGTCCAGCTTTCCATGCAACTAATTGCTCACCGGCATCATTTAGATCCTTCCTCTTGTAAATCTATACATTCGCGGGCAGATTCAATCATTCAAATGCTGAATTAGATACCTTCTTGGATGCCAGCGGCGCACGCTTGCATTCGTCCTCCTCCTCCGAGACAATACAGCCCTTCCGATGCTCAGGATGTAGGGGTTGCACTGACGTAGGACTTCATTGAGTTGCTGCGACTCCTTTTCCAAGTGTTGACATGAAGGAATCTTTTGATGGCCGCTTACCCATTGCTTTCCTGGATGGTCGCTGAACAGGCTGGTCGTCGGATTCTGAACTGTCATCTCGACGATCATTGTCTTTGTCAGGTATCGTGCTGAGATCATCGTCAAGATCCTCGTCGTGGATAGATCGTCTGCTTCTCCTGGTGCTGGAAGGAAGAGGAGGAGGATAAGTGCGGCTCCTTCTTGTCATGATTTAAAGAGGCAGTGAGTAATAAGTACGAACAATTGAACGAATGACTAAAAGAAATGTCAATGAATGTAGTGTAAATGAATTAAAGTTTTGTGTAAAGGAAAGAAAGCGTTCATATGATTAAAAGCATCGTCGTGATGCATCTTTGTATCTTTTCGATGATTCAAGGATCTTGCCTTGTCCCACCACCCACACTTCGAACTCCTTTGATGGACGGGAACTCGGAACTAAGAATCGCAGGTGACAACCATGCTCCAGGGTTGTTGATTGGCTTCCTTTGACCAAGATCGTCATCGCAACGAGGTAGACAGATTTCGTGTTTCAGTCATCATTCGGCCTACCTTCTGCTGGGTGAAGATACTGAATGACTAATTCCATGACAGTAGTGTTAGCAACGGGTCCGGGTAACCCACCAGCAGTCCGGTTTTTGGCCAGCAGTTTGGTTTGGTTTCGGTCGTTACCCAGCCAGAAACCAGAACCGCAATGTCTTGGCGGGTTTGTTACCCCGACCGAACCGAAACCCTGTGTTTTGTGGCCGGGTAGGAACCGCTCCGCGGGTCAATTTTGCGGTTCCAACATTTTTAGCTCCAATTAAGCATTTGAGTTCTGATCGTATCATGACATGATGTATATGTAGATTGTGCAGTTTGAGCCGATCTTTCACCTCCCGCTTTCAGAATTGAGATCCGACTGATATTCGTTGAGTGGGTGTCAAATAAGCAGCGATTTGGACCGAAATTCGCGGGTTTTCGACAGCGACTCAACGAATATTGGTCGGATCGCAAATCTGAAAGCGGTAGGTGAAAGAGCGGCTAAAACTGCACAATCTGCGTATACATTGTATCATGATACGATCTGAACTCAAATACTTAATTGGAGCGAAACATCTCGGCTTGCAAAGGCCGGGTTTTGAGGTGGAAACCGGCCCAAATGCCGACGGTCCGGGTTTTTCACGTGGTTAACCCGTTGCCACGGTTCGGTTCTGGTTCCAACCCTAACCTGGAACCGTTCTAGCGGGTTGGAACCGTTGCTAACACTACATGATAGCCATACATGGAGTCCTATTGCTGCCACTATGCCATTCCCAAAAATAAACGTCCCAACGATTAATTCCAACATCGTGAACTCTCACTACAGCCCTTCAAGCATGAACATGAATGATGTAATATTAAAATAAACAAAACACCAAAAAGAGACCCAAAACCTCACCAAAAAACTCCAAATTATCACCCATCCGTCCACCCTCCAAAGTGCCAGAAAAATACCTACCCACAACACAAATCCTTGAACAACCGTCCAGCCAGTGCATTCCATCCTCACAACAACTGATTTGCACCTGGGGGGCTGCTTGTACGCTTCCTATTGGCCAAAGAGCCAGCAGCGGGAGGATTCACAATGTGATCGTGCTCACGTAGCCAAGCCACATCCTCATCAGCAACAATGCTTTGCTCGTAATCAGCAAAGAAACCGAGAGCACGGTGTCGGATGACTTGAAGGTATCGCTGCTGTCCGATAATCCTCTTTTAAAGATCCTGTTTGAATATTTGGAAGCCTGTTTTCATCCTCGGGAAGCATCTTGGATATGGGGGCCGCATCTCACCACCATCATCCAATTCCTCCCCGATAGTGTCGATCATATCCTCGGCTGGAGGTGGGAGGATGTCATCCAGAGGATGGTAGCTGCGGCCACCACGCATAGGCGTCTGGGCACCATCTGTGCCGTCAGCTTGTTGGCAACGATAAACGACCCAAAATGCATTCGGTTGTTTGATTTCATCGCCGCCTTTGCCCATCCGGTAGCAGTAGTGTTATCGATGATTGGGGTAACGTCACGGGCGTACGGACGACCAACTCCATCAGGCTCCTCCAGGCAGCCCCAAAGCTCTCGACTTTTTCCGGCTGGGGTCTGCCAGACCGGCGATTGCAGCATTCACAATTGTGATAATGGTCGTATCGACGCTTGATGTAACTACCGGAAGTAATGATTCATCATCTCCAGGCCAGTGCCATGAGAATAGCTGAGTATGGTTTTCACCCACCCTCTTCCCAGCAATGTCGGGATCCACATAGGCGATGGTAAAACGAAATGGCTCGACAAGGAAATTGTTCGAGGCGTTGCTACGCACCTTTATCGGCGAATACCTGCGACCCGAGGTTCTTTCTTCCTCGTCTTCTGGATCTACACATCATCAGGAAGTGCAAAAGAAGCATCAGGGCGATGAAATACATACCAACATGCATGAGTTTCCTCTTCTTAGTTGGGCGTTCTTCGACACTATTGATCATTCAGCGAAGCCCAACCTCCACGAACTCGTCCAGTGCTACCTTGAGTTTCCGACCATCGTGGTTAGTCTTGTCTGCCATGTACTGTTTCCAAACGGGCCTTTTAGACTCCAGTGCACTGATTTGAGTAATGCAACGATCTATTAGGAGATCCCATCGCTCGGGGCCGGCACCTTGCTTGTTGATGATACTCATGGAATATGCAATCTCTCAGACGCGCTCCCTCACTTTATTATCTATTCGTTGTGTTGTCAAGCCACCCTTATCCTGCCAAATCCCCATGGTTTCTGCTGCCCATTGGCTGACGCCAACACCAGCATTCCCGGCCCAGATGCGGACTTGAAGAGTCGGCATCTTGATTGTATTTGCATCTACGCCGACTGATTTCGGCAACCAGCAGGCATCACATCACATTTAATGTTCTCAACGGTGGTCAATGATTGAGTGGTGGGTATCGAATGCTTGTTTCTCTAAAGAAGCATCGGGAGTGTTGAATATATGGTCAAGGGTGATGCAATGCGGTAGCAGAGGTGAGGAGGGTGTGTCGAAGGTTCTGGCGATTGTAAGTAAGGTGGGCAGGCAAGGCGAATATATACATGGGCTTGGAGGGTTTTCTTGATCCGGCGACATCATCTTGGCTGCAATTCAGCTAGAAGGCAATTTGCTTAGCATCATCTACTGGCCCTGATTCGTCGACTGAACGCCTAAGTTCATCTCAAAGACAACTAACAGCTTGCTCTGCAGTCATATCTCATTCGTTTGTCCTTGATCTAGTTCTTGTCCCCCGCGATGACGTCGCTGAGTCGGTATCCAAGGAGAATGCCCGGTTCATGTACGGTACAAACTGGACATGAAGTGACAACCATACATCAGGCAATGGGCGTAGGAGGGTCTTGTGAGGGTGCAAAACTATTGCCGTGACAAGATGAATGCAGATGCAGTATGCTTTTCGGGATATATGGGATGTTGAAATCGAGAGAGCGAGTAAACACTGTGTAAACCTGTCAAGAAGGATGAGAGGAATCCTATGAGAGTAGTAGGACCCCTTCATGGAAAAAGTAAATTGCGGTGAGGCTGTTGCCTAGGACGGCCGGCATGCAGTGGTGTGGGTAGGTATAAGACTGTCGAGACGATTCTTAAAGTTGTTGCGACAGTTCATTTTGCTAACGAAACATGGATCTTCGTCAACTGTGTCTGTGCGGCTCGAAGTCGTACTCCTACATCAGAGCTTAAATCACTCACCTGTGTTGTGAGCACAAAGAAAGGATAGTATACGTATCACCCGAACAACTGCCAGATGATGGTGTTGTGATCAAGCACGATAGTATTCTACTTGCATTCGTTCATGAACAGCATCACGACCATTTTCTTCAACCTTCCGACGTTGATTCCAGCGATACAGGAGCCGACAGCGAGACTGCGTGTATCGATCCAGAGCAACCTGCAGTTCGGACATGTATTTGTGGTACTCCACACTTGGACAACCGTCCAGCCAGCAAGCCAATTAGTCAAGAGGATTTCAATCTCTTCGACAATGAAATTGATCTATGGTCACGGTTTTCTTGCGAGGAGGAGTATCGATTGGCACATGTCAGGGGTTCTCCTCTGATAGTGACAATGACACAAGTTGGTCAGTAGTATGCCTTTTAGCGGGGGTTCATTCTAGTCATGTCTCGATTGAATAAGCAAGAGGCTTAGCGGAATCTTTGAAAGCATAGTGCTGCAGCAGCTGATTTGATGATGCAGCAACATGCAAGATCGAAAGAAAAGAGGTCCTGCCGAGCTTGTTGTTTTCAACCTGATTCATCTATGGATACTATGCGGGAGGCAGTCGTGCAAGTAAGTGGGTTCTCTGTTAATCTGGGCACCTCCCGGTTCTAGAACACCTGAGCACATAGGACTGAGGGAATATGGCGTTGCCGATTGAGCCAAAAGTGGACATTAATCATTGATTTGATTGAGATGGTTCTGCAATGTTAATCTGTTGAGATTACGTGCATAAGTTCGACGTTGGCATAGCAAGGGATATCACATCCCCATGGGTCTATGAGTTATTGAATGCGGGATGATTTAATAACGCAAATGACACGCTGGCATTTTTGTCAGACGTTCCAACTACCGAAAAACATAAGATACGTTTTCAAGATGTCAAAGGTGAAGTTATGGTCTGATGCTTATCTGCCGAAATGATATCATGCATGAACACGATAAACCTTGGGGATTCATGCCCACCTGTACCAGGCGCAATCTTAGATTGTAAGACGCGCAGATACGTGGCTATCATTGAGGGATGATAATTATAGTCTGAAGAGGGTTTCGAGGAACTATAAAGAGACCACATTGTTCCGGCAATGAGGAGAGGAGAAGAGATCATCAATACCTGCCAGCGGAGAAATATCCTGATTTATTATTGGTTTTTTATGATACCTATATCTATTATATCTATACCAAGAATCTATTAGCTTTGTGGAGCGGCAGCCCCGCACCTTTGATAAATATCATTCAACCGAGGAATGTCTATTATCTTCGAAAACGATATCGACATCATTGTTTCTGCCCTTGAGAAGATCATCTCCTACGCAAGAGATATTCAGTATATTGTCTTGGCGCTGAGTGTTTGGTGGATATCTTCTATTATCAGACTTCAACGGCGTTGAGTAATCCATAACAATAATCTGAAGAAATGTTCGGAAACTATAATTGCGACCAGTCCAAATATTAAGGAGGTATCTGCGACACCTGGAGATACCCAGGAAGAATCTAGATCTGGTGTTGAGTTACAGCATATCCATCCGGATAGGGTATTTCAGGTGAAGGTAGTGATAACAACGGTTCGAGATCGCCGGGTCGGTTCCGGGTTCGGTTTCGACCCGGAACCGAACCGTTGCAACGGGTCTTACCACACGAAAACCCGGACCGTTGCCATTGGGCCGGTTTTACCACCAAAAACCCAGCATTACAAGTCCACAATTTTCGCTCCAATTAAGTATTTGAGTTCTGATCATATCGTGACATGATCAGTAGGTAAATTGTATAGTTTTAGCCCCTCTTCCACCTCCCGCTCTCAGATTTGTGGTCGGACCAATATTCATCGAGTCGCTATCGAAATCCCGCGAATTTTGCCCGAAAAGTGACGTTATTTCACAGCGATTTGATGAATATTGGTCCAATCGCAAATCTGACAGCGGGAGGTGAAAGAGCGGCTAAAACTGCCCAATCTGCATACCGATCATATCGTGATACGATCAGAACTCAAATACTTAAGTGAAGCGGAAGTTGCCGGAACCATAATACGGAACCGCGGTCCGGGTTCAACCCGGCCCGAAAACGGTGGGTGTATGTCCGGTCCGGAAGACAAACCCGCAAAGACAGAGCGGGTCGGGTTAATTCGCAGTTCCTGACCCGGACCGTGGCCTTCGGGTCAGTTCCAATCTGGACCGAAGCCGGGTAACCCGGAACCGTTGCCAACACTAGGTGCAGGTTACGAATAGAGGTTTGGATTCTGATAGTTCAATACGAGATCGCCACATTTGTGTCATTAAGGAGACCTAGCAGTTCATTCAGAAGTCCCGCAAGGAAAGAAAAGTTTTTCATTAGCAGAAGCAGGTTGATTCCTTGGGGAAAACAAGATCAGGAAGGATTTTAGGAAAACCTTTAACGAAGAAGCAGAGAAGTTATCTGCAGTCAATTCCCAAGCAGTCAGTATCTCCATAGTGGATTAATTGAGAATGGGGTCTACGGCCGTACGCACGTTAAGTACTTGACGAAGTATCTTGGTTAGGTGTTGTTACCCCCCTAACAGCGCTCTGGTGCGTCAAGTACAACTTGTGCAGTGCTGCTATCAACGAGCTTTTCAGGAACCCTACGATGCCAACCATCTGCATCTTCACTTCATCCCACACTTTATTCAAAAGGTTGAACGAAATATCCCATGCAATGGGCATCCACGCTTGGAAATCCGGCATAGTTTGTTACAATCCTTTGGTCTATCCAAACAACCTTCGTGACGATGATTACACATTTTCTTTTTACCGCAATCCTGTTGAATGCATTGAGTTTCTCATGCAACATCCTGCGTTCAGGGAACATATGTCAGATGCTCCAGAAAAGGAATTCAACGATGCTGAGGAACGTATCTACTCAGAGGTGAAATCAAGCGACTGGTGGTAGAATGAACAGGTACGTTGGTTGCATATCGTCAAAGCTACGATGATTTCGTCCGCTTCATTAGCTCTAGCAGCCTCTTAGAGCTACTATTATCCCTTCATTCGGCAGTTCAGACCTGACACATTTTACCAACTAACCAGGCAACAAGAAGGAAAGGCCAGTATATTTGAGTCTCAGAAACATCGACTCGATGATTAGATCAAAGCCTTCAAATCTTGCAAGCATCCTTGTTGCCCTTCTTCCCATTCCTCTGAGCAATCACATTAAAGGACATGGAAAAACCACAACCATGAAGGAACAACAAATCCACAATCGAGAGGTTTTAAGGAAAGTCTTCGAGATTACTTTTCATTCTCTCGACGCGCTTTTCAACACTGGAAAGCTGATGCTTTGTGCAGACGGTCGGATGCGGCAATGTGATCCTGTCATCTGTGCATGGATGGTTAACTACATCGAAACAGTCACTTGCATTCAATCAAGCAGCCCCATTGCCCTGTGTGCGAAGCACCGAAATTGTCGTTTGGAGAAGGGAATTCATCGTCATGGCAATTGACAGACTATCGGCTATACTTCCAAAAAATGATACTCGCGACTCAGGGAGATGAGACAGAGAGACGGGAAGCAAGCCGATATCTGGAAGATCGAGTGGTTGGAACCTCCAAAGGCGTCTACTGCAATATGAAATGCATCTCTCCGACGACTATTTTCGTACCCGATACTCTTCATACCGTCTATCTCGGTATGCTTGCCCATTTGATGGACTGGGTAACGTCCTTCCTCGAACAACATTCCAGGATCGACAAATTCAACCTGCTCTGGGCGATAATGCTTCCATATCCTGGCTTCGCTTTATTCAACAAGCCATATAGCCAGGTGACACGGTGAAGTGGTAAAGAGATGAAAGCACTTGGGCGTGTGATTGTTCCAGTTCTCGCGGCGACTCTTTTAAACCCTTCGGCGAGCGAAAGGATTCCCTTCCCAGAAGCCCTGTTGTGCGTCAAGAACTTAGTGTATTTTCACTGTATGGCACACTACCAATACCATACTGAGGCCACAATGAAGTATGTGGAGAACTATCTGGAGGAGATTCATCGTCACTAGGATGTTGTCAGTCGATTCCGTGCCAGTAAATCTACAAAGAAGGTCTCGGAAGCCTTGAAAACGCAGCTTACTTTGGACAAACAGGATGAACGGGAGAGTGACCCCGCTTGGAACAATCTTTCTGCAGCTGCAACGCGTCGTCGCGTGGATGAAGATGAAACGCAGATTGAGTGAGAAGTTGCACAACATCTTGTCGACGAATCGGATTTCAACTTTGTGAAGATGCATCTGCTGAACCACTTCTCTGACCATATCCGCCAGCTTGGCAACATCTTAAATTTAAGCTCTGAACTCCCAGAAAAAGCGATGATGGATGTTAAACAACCGCACCGACAATGGAATCGTCATGAGGCCGCCTGCCAGATCTCGCGAATGAAAGCCCGTAAGGAGGTGTTTCGGTATCGAGAGCTGAATCCAATCGCTGCAAAACATCGTCGCGACAATGATATAACTGTAACCAAAGCGCCTATCACGTGAATAATGAAAAACCCGCAACCAGAAATCACGACCCTTGATGACTCAGCCGAGTGGTGTGCAATGCCAAAAGGGGAGCTACAGAATCACTTTGCTTGGTGTTTCAGGAGATTTGCCGCCTTCACAGACTACGTCGATCACGATCAGTATTTCAGTCGTCTCAAGGATGCAAAATACATGTGGTACAATGCAGTAGCAATACCGGTGACATCTTTTCAATGCGATGAACAAGCAGTTCATATGGTTCGTTGCACTGGGTCCACAAGGTGGAGAAAGCATAAGCCACAAAGAAATGATAAAGCGCTTCTCTGGATGGGGACGAGTCTGGATAGCAACTTCATGGCGACTGCAGGACGCATTCCCGCACGGTTGAAGTTCCTTTTCGTCGTCGAGGATGCTGAATCGAGCGTTAAAGGGCTTCTTGCCTTGGTTCAGACGTTTGCAACGGGGCCGATACGTCAGACTGCTGGTATAGTGATTGTCGAGGAGAGGCATCAACCTCCGATACAACCCTTGCAGGATGGAAGCTACTGTCGTAAGCCTCTTTCGGCATCAGAACCACTTATATCGTCCCCATAAGCGCGATCCAAGGAGCTGTACACCGTCTTCCGCTGACGCCGCAGCCAGATAGCTCCCGGAGGTACTTGATCAACACGATTGACTTGAATGCTTACAATTTGTTTTACATGTAGATTATTCAACTCAATGCTTGAAGTAATCGTTGCAGTGATATATTGAAAGCTGATGTGTTTCCTCTGGGTGTCTTAATTTTTGTGATGGGAGTTGTGCAAGCTTGTATATAATCAATGTCTCAAGGGATTAAATAGTTCAGAATATTCTTGAAATCAATGGAACAGTTCAAAAAACCATCGAAACGATTAAAATCTAGATGACCAACCACAAAGAAGGAAGAGGAATAAATTAGCTTTTATGACCAATCATGTTTTAAGATGTCGCGACGACACGATCACATCATTGAATGCTTCGAAGCATGGTTGAAGATTGCCAATAAGTCGCTCGGATTGTTTGTGGAGAATGTGGAGAAGGATCGGTGCATGGGGTCCATTTTTGGAAACCAATTTCACTTTTTGCTGATGCACCAAGTCTTGGGCAGCCCATCAGTGTGATGAGCAATTTGGAGAGAATAAAAGCATAGACATTGGCAAGAGGCAAAGACTTTGAAAAGAGGGCCACGCTAGAATCAATAAGGTGTCAGCCATGAAACCAGGTCAAGCAATGGTAATTGAGAAGTATGTATTTCATGATATTTTGAAAGTCCTGAAATTGACCTTCGTGTGGCTGAGAATGCTTGCTGTACTGATCACTCTGACACCTTGTCGCTGAAACGAGTTGATTGACTGTCAGAAAGCCAAAGTTTGCATCGCGGTACTACTGATTATAGATGTGAAGACATGTTGAAACTCAACACTGAAGTTGCTCGACTGCACATACTGATTATGGGAATTCACACATGACTGGCTCCGACATCCAAAATACACTAATTACCGGCCACTTTTCACGACTGAAGATGAATGGACCATTGAGACATATGTGATGGAAGTATTGAGGACATTTCGTTATTGGACCATGTTGATGTTGACATGGCATCCAGTCACATTGCGTCACGTTGTCTCCGTGTACAATGACATCTTCAATCATATGGACGGCGTGATACAAGCTGTGGCTAAGAAGAAGACTCCATTGGAGGAAGACTTGTTCTTCACTGTGAAGTTAGCTCAACAAAAACCGTCCAAAGACTATGCAGAAGTGACTCCAACAAAGGGCATGCTTCTCATTTCTGCACATATTCTCGATCCATTTCAGAAGTTGCGATCATTTAGAAGGTGGGAGAAGGGACTGGATATCAATGCTGAGGACGAGGCATCCTATACTACCCAATACCAAGATGAGTTTCCAAAGGATGTCGAGAATCAATACTGTGCCAAACATCGACGTGTGCCGATCAATAAGTACGAATGCTTACAAAGCAGCAATCTCATCCTGTCAGCAACAGCTTCAGGATGCTGTCAATTATCCTTTGATCTATATGATTCGTCAAGCGATGATGAAGAATACAGAACGCCTAACAATGTGGCTGAGATAACACCCGGACAAAGGAATTGCGCAGCACGTCTATTGACCGCCGCCGGGCTCTCTTTCAATTGGCCCCCAGAAGCACCAAAGAACTGCTGGCAACTCAAGCCAAACCTCAATGATTACCACTCCGACCCAATGGATAATACCAGCATATTGTGGGAACCGGACATAACTAGTGTTAGCTACGGTTCCGGGATACCTGGGTGCGGTCCAGGTTTGGAACCAGACCTGATGGTTGGGTCCGGGTTGTTACCCGGAAAACCACGGGACCCAGCGGATTCAGGGATAGGTTCGAACCAGACCGCGGATGCACTCTGCAGTTCCTACAACTTTGGCTCCGATTGAGTATTTGAATTCTCATTGTATTGCAATACAATCAATATGTGAAATGTGCAGATTGATGACCTGTTTCATCTCCCATTCTCAGATTTGCGATCGGATCAATATTCGTTGTGTTGCTTTGAAATTAAGCCGAATATCACCCCAAAATGACTGGGTTTCCATCGGGACTCAGCAACTATTGATCCGATTGCAAATCGGGGAAGGGGAGATGAAAGAGGGCATCAAACTGCATATTTCACGTATAGATTGTGTCGCGATACAATGAGCACCCCAATACTGATTTGGAGCAAGAAATGATGACTTTTGAGGAGGGGGTTTCGTGTGGGGACCCGTTGCAACAGTCCGGTTCCAGGTCAGAACTGGAACAAGAACCGAACGGGGAATTTCGACCTGTCTCTAATACTAGAAATAACCGATTGGTCACATCAACAAGTGGAAACGCACTCCAAGGATGCCGATCCTTCCAATGTTCCGCGTGACATATTCGCTATCATCCCACATGGTGTCTGAGTGGAGGCTAGTTCTTCCCATGGCTAAGATGATATCGGCTGGAGGCAGTCGGAAACAACAGGCGAGACACTTCGCCAAAAGATCGTTGCAAGGCCATTTGTTCGAGCCACTAACGGGAATTTTGACAGGGGCTGACCCAGACCTAGGATCCAACCAATGCACAAAACCCCTCGGAAATGCAGAGAGAGGCGCAAGAATGGACATTGTGCAGAATGGGCAAGGTTCACGACTTTTTGGAGATGTGGCAGGGCAGCCAAAACCTACGTGCTACCCAGAAGCAATCTCATGCTCAATACAGGCAGATGACCACTGTTGGATACATTTCAGTCCCCGAAGAGATTGTCAAAGCATCGTGGTCAGTCTTTCAACATCATGGTGCGGCTGCATTCAAATTGTCAGAAAGATCTCATTTGGCACCACCTGTGTCTGCAAAGGACCTCCCTGGAGGACAAACTCAAATCATGAAAGATGGCTGAATCCAAAGAATCAACCGTAATCTAGTTGAAAGTGATAAGAATAGTGGAGCTGCAAGCATTTCAAACAATGACGATCAGCTTACCTGGGGTGGCGACTTGGATAATCCAAATGTCAGCAAAGATGATTGCGCGGCAGACGGTGAATCTGATATAGAGCAAACAACAGCATCAAGGATCCGGAATGCCCAGAACATCAGGATGTGGGCGCTGCGCCAAATGTTCCTTGAATGATTCGGCCTAAATCGATGTCAAAGAGACAATCTGAAAAGGTGTTGATGACGGTCAATGCCATCGAAACGAGGAGGAATTAAACAGTCAGGAACATGTAGGACCGATTGCGTCAATGTTGCCCCAGCTTCTTGTTTGTACCTTGATGGGGAGTTTTAGTTAGAGATATATCATGGCCGAATGGTGAACAGTAGCTTGTGAATACCGGTTGATGAACAGATGTATAGCAGGCGCAATGAAGCATTTGACAAGATACATAATTTTCAGTCATGTGGGAGCGAGCAGTGCAAGAATTTTACTGTGCTCGACTTTGCCACAGGGCCAAGTATCAATCTGTGAGAAACACTACCAAGAAGTTCAAATCATGATGAAAACTATTATCGCTGGCGGCAGATGGTGAATGCACAGTACATCAACATGATCGTCAATGGAGCATCATCGATCTGTGGTTTTGTCAGTACTGTAATTACACAGTGATTTGGTTGCTGTTATGCATAACCGATGTCTTGGCAGTTTTTATTGGCAGAAGAGACAGCAAGACAGGCACCGCCACAATCTTAGCATGAGTTTCAATGGAGAATGAACGATTTTCAGCTTAGCATCTTGTATAATTCATATTCCGATTGGATGCAGACATTCTTTCATCAGAAATTGGCTGCCTTTATGGGGAGAAACTGCAGCGCCATGCGTGCTGCCGCATCCTGAGAATGAGCGTCAACAGACTGTCGACAATGTTTAGCTTCGCATCTTGGGTATTTCATGTGCCGATTGGTTGCTAACATCCATTTATCCGATATTGGCAGCCTTACTGGCAGAAACACCAGCGACATGCTCCCTGCCGCATTCTGAAAATGAGCGTCAATGGAGTGTAAACAGTTTTAGTTGTTGCATATTTGGTATTCAAGGCTTCGCGCTGATGTTCGAGTTCATAACTGAATTATTGAGCACCCTGCTATGCAAAAATACACTGTATCTAATGTATAACACCGATTCAAAATTGATCGATATTGCAAGCTTCACAGCATTCAAAAACATATCCATTGTTGGTGAAAACATGATTTTGATAAGATATTATTCACCTACTCCAAAAACAAGAACATTAATTGAATCTATGGATGGACCCCCTGACAACCTGCCCAATTCAGACGGGTTGGGAGTTTACCATCGAACCGTACCCAAGTTCACGGTTGAGGTTTATCGACAACCTGGACCGTGGATTTGGCAATGGTTCAGTTTGGAACTGGACCTGGACCTGAAGTGATGGTCCGGAACCTTTGCTAACACTAACCAGCACCCTTGGCAACATTGGCCACAGGAAATACACACCGACAGTGGATACAATTAACATGCAATTGCCGTCAAGAAATAGAGTTGGTTTAGATGTAGACAGGTGGACACCAATGAACGAATTAGCCATAATGTCGGTCATAGCTTACTATATTGAACACACTTGCGCATAGTGTGAAGTACGTTTTGCATTTATCGAGATTGATATTCAATTCTTATCCTATTTGGAAAACTATGTAAGCATGATTGATCAAGGCTGAGCATACTAGCCAATGAGAAGCCATATATTTGTAGGAAGTTCTGGATCGATTTGAGCTTACCGACGGCCATTAACTTTAAATGATGAATAGTAATGCTTCCCCAAATCATTGCATCACTCGTGAAGTGCAATCAACCATTGAGCACTCCAGATTCATGTTGCCTGCATTGAGGTACCACATATTATGCATTGTGCATGTCACTCAGCTTGCTTGAGGTGCATTCACGAGCCGTCTGGGTGTAAAAACTTGCACCAAGTCTTGGGATGCCCATCAGCTCGATCTGCAATTTGGAGAGGAAGAAATCATTGATATTTGGAAGAGTCAACGACTTTGTAAAGAGGGCAATGTTAGAATCAACAAGATGATGGCCATGAGACCAGGTTTAGCAAAGATATTGAAGAAAATAGGTATTTTAATTAATTTTGAAAGTCTTGAAACTAACTGTCATATAGTAGTAAATGCTTGGTGTATTGATTATGCTAACACCTGGTTGTCAAAAGAAGTTCAATTACTGTCAACAAGCCAAGCTCCGCATCCCGGTACTCCTTATTGTGGATGTGAAGACACAGTGGAATTGAACAGTGGAGTTGCTTGAGCGAGCCTACCGATCAGGGGAATTCACCCTCGAGTGGCTCAAAAACACTCAATTCAGTGATAAACAGCCACTATTTACAACATAGAATAAATGGATCATCATCAAGTATGGCACAGCAGTTTTAAGACCGTTCATGTACTGGTCCCTGTGAATGTCAACAAGGCATATGGTTACTCCGCGTCCTGACATCCATGTGTACAATGACAAGTTCGATGATATGGAAGGTGTTATCCAAGCTTCAGCTATGCCACAGACTCAATGGATGGAAAACTTATACAACGCCATGAAGTTTGTGTGACATAAGCTGTCCAAATATTATGCTGAAGTTACTCCAATGACAGGTATGCTTCACATTGTAGCAGATGTGCTTGATCCTTTCAGGATCTTCTGATTGTTTAGAATGTGGAACAAGGGAATGAATACAAATCCTGAGGATCAGACTTGCAGTACTATCCAATAGCAGGAGGCGTTTCTGAAATACATGGAGAATGAATACTGCACTAACTATAGACATTTGCCCATCATCAACCCCATGAGCATACTGAGCAACATTCTCTTCTCCTCTGCAATAGCTTCTCGATCTGGACAGTCTTCATATGATCTGCGTGATAAGTCCAGGGTGAATGTAGAATGGTTAGTGCATAAGTGGGTGGCTGAAACAACCCTGGACGAAGGAATTGTGCAGCACTCTACTTGACAGCCTCACAGCTCTATTTGAATTCACCACTTTAAGTGCCTCAGAACAGGGGGCAACTTGATCCGAATATTATTTGTTATCACACCCACCCAATTGAGATTAGCAGTATATTAGGCATACCGGATATTCCTGACTGGTGGCGCCAACAAGCTAAAACACACTCAATGTACACCCATCACTCTAGTGGTAGCAAAGGTTCCAAATTCCAAGTGTAGTTCCAGTTCCGGTTCCACCTGGAACCGGACCGTTGCACCAGGTCTTGCCACACACTACACCCGGACCATTGCAAATCGGCCGGATTTACCCCCAATAACGAAGCCTTTCCAGTTCACAATGTTGCCTGCAAGTCAGTATCTCAGTTCTGATGGTATCGTGACATGACGAATATGTAGATTGTGCAGTGTAAGGCGCTCCTTTATCTCCCACTGACCGATTTGAGATCGGACCAACGTTTATTGAGTCACAATCGATAACCCGCACATATGGCTTGAAATCTAGCACTATCCCTCAGGGATTCTAAGAATAATGGTCTGATCGCAATTCAAATAGTGGGATGTGGAACATCTGCCAAATTTGCACAATCTACATACTGATCATGTCACGATACAATCAAAAGTCAGATACTGAATTGCACGCAAAGTGGCTGGAACTGTGAAATGGAATCATAGTCCGGTTTCAACCAGGCCAAAATACCCCAGGTGTATGTCGAGGCCAGTTAACAACCGGGAGCGAATTACTAGCCTGTTCGGGGGGCTTGCCAGTTCGTGACCTGCACTGGGGCCTTCAGTTCAGTTCCAACCCGGACCGACGATGGGATACCCAGAACTGTTTGCTAACAGGAAATCGCTCTAATGTGTCATGGATTGTATTTTCTATCATACTACATGCTGCCGGAGTGGAGGCCAGTATTTCCCTTCGGTGAGATATTATAGACAGGATACAGTTGAACCCACAGGTGAGTCACTTCCCAAAACAGTTCTCGTAAGGCTGTTTGCTCGAGGCAATGATGGATAATGTTTGGCAGTGACCCAACATTAAATACGACAAATACTGAACACAAGTTGCAAATACAGCGAGAGGCGGAGGAATAAACATTGCACAGAATGGCGAAGGTCCACCACGTGTTGGCAATGTAGCAGGGCGGCCACACCCCACATGCTACACAGATGGAATCTCGCTCTGGAAACAAGGCAATGTGATTTGTAGGATACATTTCAGATAATGAGGAGATCATCAATGTGTCTGGGTGACACTTTCAACATGATGGTGTGGCTTCATGTACATTGGTGGAAACATCACATTTGCCACCAGCTTTGTCTGCAAATGACCTCCTGGAAAACCAACTGAAGTATCGAATGCCCACTGAATTGAAAGAATCGACCACCATCCAGCTACAACAGATGATGTGAGTCCACCTGAAACCATTTCCCACACTGATAATTGGCTTCACTGGAATGGCGACTTCGATAATCCAAATATCAGAGAGGATGCCAGGGAGGCAGACAATGAATCCAACAAGGACCTTGAGAATGCCGTTAGGTATCCGGACCTTTCAGGGCAGAGGGGTGTGAGCGTCGCACAGAAGGTTCTATTGATTGATTTGCGCAACACTGATGTCAGAGAAAATCACAGAAAAAGAGTTGATACCGGTCAATCCAATGGAAACGAGGAGAAATTATGGGGTGCAAGAATACTTAGGACAGAATACGTCAATGTGTTATCACCAGGTTGTTTATTTTGTTTGACCAGAAATTTCATCTAGAGAGATATTCAGGTACAATATTGAGCAGTCACATCAGAATGTTGGTTAATAAACAGAAGTATAGCGGGCAAAATAAATCATTTGGCAAAATGTATAAATTTTAATAGCACGAAAGTGACCAGTGCAAAAATATTACTGGGCTCAGCTTTGCCAAAGGGCCAAGTCTCCAACAGTCAGAAAGGCAACCAATAAGTTCAAATAATTCTCAATGCAAATATCCATGGCAGCAGATTTTGAATCAACAATGAATTAACATGAGTGTCAACAGAGCATCTACAATTTTTGTTGTTGTAAGTAACGTAATTGAAAAGTGATTAGATTGCTTTTATGCATAACCGAAGTATTGCCAGCCTTTATAGGCAAAAGACAAAGCAACACATTCACTGCCACATTGTTGAAATGAGGGTCAACACAGCATCAATGATCATTGGCTTTGCATCTATGGTGACCTAAGTGGCGATTGGTTGCAAACACCCATAGCTGCAGCACTAGCTATCTTCAGAGGCAAATACAATAGCAACACACTCCCTGCCCCATCTTGGCAATGAGCATCAATGAAGCGTCAACAATTTTTGTTGTTGCATTGTGGGTAATATGCAAGCCGCATTGAGGCAATGATTTGTATACAAAGTAATGGCAGCCTTTTCAGCCAAATCTATCAATTACATAAACGTTAACCCATCATGAAAATGAGGTTCAACACAGTATCAAGAATTTTTGGTCTTGCATAGTGGGTAATCAAGGCATTGCGCACATAATTGGGTTCATAACGGAACTATTGACTTCGTCTATTGGCAAAACTACAACAAGTGAAAGAACAAACACAGATTCAGAAATAATCGATATTGCTAACTCCGAAACATGCAAAAAGAAATTTTTGTATGTTGAATACGTGATTTTGATAATATATTAGTATCAAACGGCAAAAACAAGAGCATTATATTTATCTACAGATGGACCCGCCAGGCAGCCCACTGACAACCTGCCCAATTCCAACGCGTTGGGAGATTTCCGTTGAACTGTACCCAAATTGATGGTGCGGCTGAAATGATTCCCTAGACCAACAATCCGGCAATGGTTCGGTTTCTAGCAGGACCCGGACCCAATGCTATGGTCCGCAACTCTTGCTATCACTACCAGTGACTGGAATGAGATATCTGAGTGCAAATAGCATACGAAAGGTGAGTTTCTTGACCGTTAGGATGTTTGGAGGAGCAGCAGTGTTCAAATTTGGGGCATGAGTTGTCAGTCAGTGGGGATCACAGTCTCCGGCTGAGATGAGAGGTGCTCTTGCTGTGTCTTTCTTCATTCTCCACCACTCTGTTATACCTTTCTAGTCGACACAATCAACTTTCAACTGGCCTCCAAGCCCCTACTGATAACAAATGCACTTATCATTTCTTGCTCTATTTCCTTCCTCTGGAGTGCATTTCCATTTCCTGCATGCACATAATCAGCAACAACTCTAGTTTCTGTCAAATACACCCGGGTGTTCCGGACGGCTCTGACGGCTCTGACAGAAGTTCGTACCCTCTGATTAGTGTTAGCAACGGGTCCGGGTAACCCGCCAGCGGTCCGGGTTTTGACCTGCGGTTCGGTTCGGTTCGGTTCCAGAACCGGCCAAAAACCCGAACCGCTTTTGTCTTGGCGGGTTGTTACCCGGCCCGGACATAGAACCGCGGGTATTTGGCCGGGTTGGAACCGAACCACGGTTCCAAATATACGGTTCCTACAGCTTTGGCTCCAATTAAGTATATGAGTTCTGATCGTATCATGACATGATCGTTACGTAAATTGTGCAGTTTTATCCCCTCTTTGACCTCCCGCATTCAGATTTGCGATCGGACTGATATTCGTTGAGTGGCAGTGAAATAAAGGCGATTTTTAAGCGAATTTCGCGGGTTTTCGATAACGCCTCCACGCTTATTGGTCCGATCGCAAATCTGAATGCAGGAGGTGAAAGAGGGGCTAAAACTGGACAATTTACGTACTGATCATGTCATGATACGATCAGAACTCAAATACTTAATTGGAGCGAAAATTGTGGACTTGAAATGCCGGGTTTTTGGTGGTAAAACCGCCCCATTTCCTACGGTCCGGGTTTTTCGTGTGGTAAGACCCGTTGCAACGGTCCGGTTTCGGGTGGAACCGAACCCGGAACCGACCCGGGAATTTGGAC